>Ga0123338_10002539_pt1 | contig 17000 bp, 16 predicted proteins | sample grotaG_FD_89793 | JGI IMG/M metagenome (GOLD analysis project Ga0123338, IMG submission 89793) | Glacier valley bacterial and archeal communities from Borup Fiord, Nunavut, Canada, to study Microbial Dark Matter (Phase II) -... | ecosystem: Environmental > Aquatic > Freshwater > Ice > Glacier ...
GGCCTCGAGCACCTTGGCGTTGGCCATGCGGCCGAGGATGGTGCGGCCGGCGCCGGCGGCGAGCAGCACCAGCACGACGACGACGGCGATGCGCATGCCGCGGGCCACACGCGCTCTCGTCGCCGGATCGGCCGCGGTCACGGTCGATTCGGGAATCGGGCGGTCGGGGGCGTCGTCGGCCATCGTTCAGGTCTCCTGCAGGACGTGTGCCGGCGCCGCGCCCTGGCCGGCGCGGGCATCGCGGGCGGCGTGGCGGCGGGCGAGCCGTTCGTGAACGGCGGCGAAAACGACCGGCACGAAAAGCAGCGTCGACACGGTCGCGAACAGCAGGCCGCCGATGACGGCGCGGCCGAGCGGCGCGTTCTGCTCGGCGCCTTCGCCGAGGCCGAGCGCCATCGGGATCATGCCGATGATCATCGCCAGCGCCGTCATCAGCACCGGACGGATGCGCGTCGCACCGGCGTCGAGCGCGGCGACCGCGGGCGCCGCGCCTTCCTGCTGGCGCTGGCGCGCGAACGAGATCAGCAGGATGCTGTTCGCGGTCGCGACGCCCATGGTCATGATCGCGCCGGTGAGCGCCGGCACCGAGAGCGTGGTGCCGGTGATGAAGAGCATCCAGGCAATGCCGGCGAGCGCGGCCGGCAGGGCGGCGACGATGATCACCGCGTCGATCCACGACTGGAAGTTGACGACGATCAGCAGATAGACGAGCACGATCGCCATCACCAGGCCGACGCCCAGGCCGATGAACGATGCCTTCATCGTCTGCACCTGGCCGCGCAGCACGATCTGGCTGCCACGCGGCAGCGTCGGCCGCGCCTCGTCCACGAGCGCCTGCACCCGAGAGGCGACGCTGGCGAGGTCGGTGCCCTGCACGCTCACGTAGACGTCGACCGCCGGCAGGATGTTGTAGCGCGAGACGATCGCCGGCTGGCGCGCCGAGGTCGCTTCGACGAGGTTGCCGAGGAGCTGCGTCGAGCCGGCGCCGGGCGCGCCGTTCACGGTGGCGGGCACCGCGCCCGCACCGGTGCCGGCGACCGGCACGTTGAGCAGGGCATCGAGCGAATCGACGCGGTATTGCGGCGCCTGCACGGCGATCGAATAGACGACGCCGTTCTGCGGGTTGAGCCAGAACGCCGGCGCGGTCTGCGAGCTGCCCGAGAGCGCGACCAGCACGTTCTGGCCGACGTTCTGCGCCGACAGGCCCATCTGCTGCAGCCGCGTGCGGTCCATCTGCAGGTTGACGGCGGGCGCGTCGAGGCGCTGGTGCACGTGGGCGTCGACGGCGCCGGGAATCTGCTTGATCTTCTTGACGAGGTCGGCGGCGATGCGCGCGTTGGCCTCGAGGTTGTTGCCGGAGAGCTGGACATCGATCGCCGCCGGCAGGCCGAAGTTCAGGATCTGGGTGACGATGTCGGCGGGCTGGAAGAAGAACTCGACGCCGGGGAATCGCCTGGGCAGCTCGGCGCGCAGCACCTTGACGAACGACTCGGTCGGCGCGTGCCCTTCCTTCAGCGAGAGCGAGATCTCGCCGTCGAGCGTGCCGATCGTGCCGGCGTTGCTGTACGACAGGTTGATGCCGCTGTTCGGCACGCCGAGGTTGTCGAGGATGGTCTCGAGCTGGTCCTTCGGCACGAGCTCGCGGATCGCCGCCTCGACGTCGTCGGCCAGGCGCGCGGTCTCCTCGATCCGCGTGCCCGTCGCCGCGCGCATGTGCAGGCGGATCTGGCCGGCGTCGACGCTCGGGAAGAAGTCGCGCCCGAGCACCGGATAGAGGCCGCACGAGAGCACGCAGAAGACCAGGAAGCCGACGCCGAACACGCCACGCTTCTCGAGCAGCGACGCGAGCGTGATCGTGTAGGCCGCGCGCACGCGCTCGAAGCGTGCGTCGAAGCCGCGGTAGACGCGCTGCAGCAGGCTCGGCTTGCCGCCGGCCCGTGCGCTTGCATCGGTTCGGCCGTGCGAGCCGCGCATCAGCAGCATCACCAGCGTCGGCACCAGCGTTCGCGAGAGGATGTACGACGCGATCATCGCGAACACGACCGCTTCGGCGAGCGGCACGAACAGGAAGCGCGCCACGCCCGAGAGGAAGAACATCGGCACGAAGACGATGCAGACGACCAGCGTCGAGACGAACGCCGGCACGCCGATCTCGCCGGCGCCGACGACGATCGCGTCGTGCAGCGGCTTGCCGAGATGCAGGTGCCGCTCGATGTTCTCGATTGTGACGATCGCCTGGTCGACCAGGATGCCGACCGAGAGCGCGAGGCCGCCGAGCGTCATCAGGTTGAGCGTCTCGCCGAGAGCCTGCAGGACCAGGATCGAGGCCAGGATCGAGAGCGGAATCGTGAGAGCGATGATCAGCGTCGAGCGCCAGTTGCCGAGGAAGAGCAGCACCATCACGGCGGTGAGGCCGGCCGCGATCAGCGCCTCGACGACGACGCCCTGCACTGCCGCCCTCACGAACACCGACTGGTCGAAGAGCGGCGTCACCTTGACGTCGCTCGGCAGGATGGTCTGCACGCGCGGCAGCAGCGCCTTCAGGTTGGCGACGATGTCGAGCGTCGACGCGCCGCCGTTCTTGAGCACCGACAGCAGCACGCCGCGCGCGCCGTCCTTCCTCACGATGTTGGTCTGCGGCGAGAAGCCGTCGCGCACGTAGGCGACTTCCTTCAGGTAGGTCGTCGTGCCGTTGGTCGTCTTCACCGGCAGGTCGTTGAGACCGGCGAGCACCTCCGGCGAGCCGTTCATGCGCACCGTGTACTCGGTCGATCCGAACTTGGCCGTGCCCGACGGCAGGATCAAATTCTGCAGGTTGACCGCGTTGACCACGTCGGCGGGCGAGAGCCCGCGCGCCTGCAGCGCCTGCATGTCGAGGTCGACCGAGATCAGCCGGTTCTTGCCACCGTACGGAAACGGCACGGCGACGCCGGGGATCGTGATGAGCTGCGGCCGAAGTGTCTGCACGGCGACGTCGAAGAGCTGCTGCTCCGGCAGCGTCGGGCTCGAGAGGCTTAGCTGCACGACGGGAATGCTCGACGCCGAATACTTGATGACGAGCGGCGGCGTGATGCCGGGTGGCAGCTGGCGCAGCTGCGCCTGCTCGACCGCGACGACCTGCGCCAGCGCGGTCTGGATGTTGGCCGTCGGCTGGAAGAAGACCTTGATGATCGCGATGCCCGCCAGCGAAGTCGACTCGATGTGCTCGATGTCGCTCACCGTCGTCGTCAGGCTGCGTTCGTTCTGGGCCGAGATCCGCTGGCCCATCTCCTGCGCCGGCAGGCCGTTGTAGTTCCAGACGATCGAGATCACCGGAATGTTGATCTCCGGGAAGATGTCGGTCGCCATGTTGAGCAGCGCGAACGGCGTCGCCAGGACGATGAGCAGCGCCATCACGATGAACGTGTAGGGGCGCTTGAGCGCCAGCTCGACGATCGACATTGGGAGCGCCCGGGGCTGCGGCGAAAGGGCGATGATATTCAGGAGCGATGCACGGCGTCGGCGCTGTCTTACCGGCGTCTCCCTGCTTGTCCCACATCCCCCGCGATCGAGGGCCCCTAACGTTGTAGATTCACAGGCGGGCGAACCGCCCCTCCCCACGAACAGCTGCGAGAAGTCCATGGACACGATGACATTCGAATCCCCGACGCCGAGCGCCGCCGCCGACAAGATCGCCGACGAGACGCAAACCGCGGTGCAGCGCCTGCGCGACCAGGCCAACGCCGTCGTGCAGCGCATCCAGCCGCGCATCTCCGCCGTCACCACGTATGCACGCGAGGAGCCGACCAAGGCGCTCCTGATCTCCGCCGCGACCGGTGCCGCGTTGATGGGTCTCGTCGCCCTGATCGTCAAGGCGAGCAGCCGCCCCGCACCGATGCCGGGCCAGGCCCGCGCGGCTTCGCTCGCCACCTCGACGATGGCCGCGATCCGCCAGGCTGCGCTCGATCTCGCCGACCGCGCCCAGACGATGGCGTCCGACGCGCTCGATGCCGCGCAGCAGCGCGCCGCCGGCGCTCTCGATTCCGCCCAGCAACGCGCCTCGAGCATGCTCGACGCCGCCAAGGCGCGCGCCAACGACGCCTTCGACGCGACCAGGCAGCGCGCGAGCGACACCTACGATGCGCAGCATCAGCGCGCCGCAGATGCGCTCGACGACGCAAAGAAGCGTGCGGCCTCGGCCGCCGAGGGCGTGCAGGCGTCCGCCGCCGACATGTGGAAGTCGGTGCGCGAGCAGGCCCAGCCGGCGATCGACAAGGTCCGGCCGCAGATCGACGCGGTGACCAGCTATGCGAAGGAAGAGCCGGTGCGCGCAGCGCTCGGCGCTGCCGCCGCGGCGGCGCTCGTCATCGGCCTCGTCGCGCTCGTGCGACGCTCGCAGGACGACTGAGGACACGGCCCCTCGATGGCCTGACGTACAACGGCTGCGCAGGGCGCCAGCCCCGGCGCCGCGATGTCGGCTTGGTCACTTGCATCGTGCAACTGACTCATCTCGTCGAGCGGTCGCGCCTATCCGTCCTGCTGCATCCGTAACAGGCGCGCCTTCTCTTCCGCACGCGCGTCGTCGACCACGCGCAGCACGCCGGCAATGTCGACCGGCGCGAGATCGCCTTCGAAGCGGCCGGTGAGCGGCGTGCCCGACTGCAGCGCGCCGCCGGTGTAGTGCGCCCAGATCTCCGCGCCGTACTGCGTCTGCAGCAGCTCCGGCGCGAAGCGGCCGAAGAAGTTGGCGAGGTTCTGGACGTCGCGCAGCAGCATCCGCTGCGCGTGGTTGTTGCCCGCGGCGTCGACCGCTTGCGGCAGGTCGATGATCACCGGGCCATCGGCGGCGAGCAGGATGTTGAACTCCGACAGGTCGCCGTGGATGACACCTGCGCAGAGCATGCGCACGACCTCGCCGATCAACGTCGCGTGGTGGCGGCGCGCATCGTCGGCGCTGAAGTCGACGTCGTTCAGGCGCGGTGCGGCGTCGCCCTCGGCGTCGACGACGAGCTCCATCAGCAGCACGCCGTCGTGGAAGTTGTACGGCTTCGGCACACGCACGCCGGCGGCAGCGAGGCGATAGAGGGCATCGACCTCGGCGCTCTGCCACGCCGCTTCCTGCGCCTCGCGACCGAAGCGCGTGCCCTTGGCCATGGCGCGCGCCTGGCGCGAGTTCTTGACCTTGCGGTTCTCGGTGTAGTCGACGGCCTGGCGAAAGCTGCGATGCGTCGCTTCCTTGTAGACCTTGGCGCAGCGCGTCTCGTCGCCGCAGCGCACGACGTAGACCATCGCCTCCTTGCCGCTCATCAGCTGGCGCACGACGGCATCGATCAGTCCTTCCTCGAGCAGCGAGCGCAGCCGCTGCGGCGCCTTCAAGGCGACGCCGCCGGAGACGCGTCGACGAGCCAGCCGGGCGTGTCCCAATCCTGCAACTCGGCGACGCGCCGGATCACCCACGCGGCTTCCGGTGCCGATACCGCGACGGGCTCGACCCGCAGGCCGTCGAAGCAGCGCCGCAACGCGTCGTCGCTCGCGTCGGGATCCTGCTGCTGCGCGGCGAGGAAGGCGGCGGTGTGCAGCGCCAGGTCTTCGCAGAGCTCGTAGCGCTGCTCCATCTGGTCGCGCGGCAGGAGCGGCCGGCCCCGCGCCGAATGCAGGGCGAGGAACGAATCGGGCACCAGGGTCTGGTTGTGGTCGTACATGGGACGGGCGAAGCCTACCGGATCGACCCGGCACGCGCGTTGCCACATCGATGGCAACCACTTTGCGAGACGTCACCATGGCCGCGCCCGATCCATCCAGGAAGAGCAACACGACCGTCGCCCAGGACGGAGACAGGGTGCCGCGCCTGCCGCACGAACGTGACGAGTCGTCGGACAGCGGCACCGGCGCGCCGCGCGACGTCATGCGTCAGGCGAAAAAGGATCTCGACTCCGGCAAGCAGCCGACCGATCGCGGCGAGGCAACCGACGCCGCCTACCGCAAGCAGAAGAGCTGAGCCCTCACCGATCGGTCGGTTCGCGGCGCATCGCGTCACGCGCGGTCGCGTAGCCGTACCCGTAGCTCGAGCTGCTCGGGTGGAAGCCGTCGATGGCGAAGTGCGTCTTCCTGCCCAGGCGCAGCCGCTCGCCGTGCTCCGGCGCGCAGAAGTCGACGTAGGCGACGTCGTGCTTCGCGGCACTCGCCGCAAACACGCTGGTCGCAGCGCGCGAGCGTGACGACATGAGCCAGGCATAGGGCAGCGGAAACAGCGGCGCGAGGCCGACGTTGGGCGGGCCGAGCCAGACCGTGCGCCGGGCGATCTGCTTCAGCGCGAGCATCAGCTCCTCGCACGTCGCGGCGAGCTCGGCGACGCCGGTACCGCGCACGACGTCGTTGCCGCCGAGGTGCAGCACCGCGACGTCGAAGTGCCTGCCGTCGGCGATGCATTGCCGCGCCTGCGCCAGCGCGTCGGCGACGCGCGCGCCGGAGCGGCTGATGTTGACGAGGTCGGAGTCGGGGAAATCGACGGCGAGGCGACCGGCGATCGAGTCTTCGGGCCGCTGCGCACCGACGCCGACGCCGGTGCTGTCGCCGAGCACGAGGATCGCATGCTCGCTCGCCGCCTGGCGCCGCTCGTAGCGCTGGCTCGACGCGGCCAGTGCGCGCGAGCGACCGATGCCGCGCCAGAACGCAGCCATCCGCATCGCAGCTGCCGATGCGACGAGCAACGGCACGATGACGGCGGGCTTGCGCAGAACGGACGAAGCACTCACGACGGTTTCTCCTCGACCCGGTTCATCCGCGGGCACGCGTCGTGCCCGCGCGGCGGCTATCGCCGGTCACCGTATTCTCTCGCCCCATGGCCACCGTGTCTCGCGACCGACCGATCAACGTGCCGCGCGGAACGCTGCAGGAGACGAACGGCGTCGACGCCGCGTGGGAAGGCGGCAGCACGGCCTTCGGCAGCGACGCCGCCCTCTCCAACGCGCGCGTGCCGGCGGTCGCCACTGCCTTCGCGATGTTCCAGCACATCGTCGCCAAGGAGCGGCTGCGCGGCCGCGCCGTCGACGCGCTCGCCCTCTATCAATCGATGATGCTGCGTCCCCTTGCCGAGGCGCTGCGCCTCTTTAACTGCCCGGGGCGACGCGTCTTCGGCCTGTGCTGCCTGACGCGCGACCTGCCGGCCGCGACCTGCGCCCGGATCGAGGCGCTCGCCTTCGTGCGCGACCTCGACGACCTCGGCGCAAAGCACGACGAGGCGACGCGCCGAGGTTCGACCAGTGCATCGCTCAACTGCAGGCGCACGCGCCGGGCAGCGGTCTCGCGAGCGACTGAATCACCCGCCGACACGGAGAGGCCGAAGTCATGTCCCAAGTCAAGGTCAGCAGCATCGGCGTCTCGATCGACGGCTTCAGCGCCGGCCCCGATCAGAGCATCGACAACCCGCGCTTCGACGCCGCGATCGGCGGCGGCTTCGCGCTCGCCTCGAGCGTGGTCGCGCGCGAGCTGACGCCGCTGCACATCGTCGCGGTCGCGTCGCCGGCGTCTCTCGCGGGGCGCGCGCTACCGCGCCATCCCGACGACCTCGCCGGCTTCGACGGGATCATGCGGCGCTCGGCGCCGACGGGCCGCTTGCGCGCGTGGACGCTGCGCGCGCGGCGCGGTGTCGAGCAGCCGATGCCGTTCGCGGTCGCGCCGATCGCATCGGGCGAGCTCGTGCGCCTGCTCCCGGGCTGGTACAGCGACGCCGGCCCGCTCTCGCTCTACGACCCGAGCCGGCGTCTGCTGCCGGCCAAGACGCGGCTCTTCGTCGACTTCGTCGTCGAGCGCTTTTGCTCCGTCGGCTTCGCGCGCCTCGTCGACTCCCGCCCGCCCGACAACCACCAACCGCACGCCGATCGCCAATGAGCACCTCCGAAGTCTTCCTGGTCGCGATGCTGATCATCTTCGCGCTGCCATATCTCGTCTGGCGGCTCGGTCGCACGGAGTACGTCGCGCCGCTCGTCGTCGTGCAGATCATCACCGGCGTCGTTCTCGGCCCGGGCGTGCTCGGCAAGGCCTTTCCCGATTACTACGAGTTCGTCTTCACCGCGCCGGTGATCCAGTCGCTCAACGCGATCGCGCAGTGGGCGGTGATGGTCTTCGTGTGGATCGCCGGCATCGAGCTCGACCTCAGCAAGGCCTGGACGCATCGCCGCGAAAGCGGCGTCACGGCCGGCCTCGCGCTGATCGTGCCGCTCGCATTCGGCAGCGTCGCCGCGATCGGCCTGCTCGCCTACCCGGGCTGGATCGGCGCGCGCGCCGAGCAGTGGCAGTTCGTGCTCGGCATCGGCATGGCCTGCGCGGTCACCGCGCTGCCGATCCTGATCCTGCTGATGGACAAGCTCGAGATCCTGCGCCGGCCGCTCGGCCAGCGCATCCTGCGCTACGCGAGCGTCGACGACATCGCGATCTGGGGCGTGCTCGCGCTGATCCTGATGGACTTCGAGCGGGTCGGCAGGCAGGTCGCCTTCTTCGCCGCGTTCGCGCTCGCCAGCATCGCCTTCCGCCGGCTGATGGTGCGCGTGCCGCAGCGCGACCGCTGGTACCTCGGCCTGGTGTGGCTCGCCGCCTGCGGCCTCGGCGCCGACTGGTGCGGGCTGCACTTCACGGTCGGCGCGTTCATCGCCGGCGTGGTGATGGACGCCGACTGGTTCGGCCAGGAGCAGCTCGACGGCCTGCGCCACAACGTGCTGATGGTGCTGATGCCGGTGTTCTTCCTGAGCACCGGTCTCAGGACCAACTGGCAGGTCGGCGGCGGCGCGGTGTTCGTCGCGGCGGCGGTGCTGCTGGTCGCGTCGGTCGGCGGCAAGCTGATCGGCACCGTGATTGCCGGCAAGCTCCTGAAGTGGCAGCGCGGCGAAGGCCTGCTGATCGGCTGGCTGCTCCAGACCAAGGCCCTGATCATGATCGTCTTCGCCAACGTCCTGCTCGACAGGGCGATCGTCACCAACGAGGCCTTCACCGCATTGCTGCTGATGGCCGTGGCGAGCACGATGCTGACGGTGCCGGTGGTCGCGCCGATGCTGGCGCGTCGGCGAGCAAACCCCGACGGCGAGGATGCGCGAGAGCGGGCCGCATCCTGATCCCTCGACGAGAGCCGGCCGATCGCGTCCCTTCCCTTCGAACCGGGGGGGGGTCGAAGTCGCGCACCGCGACCGATACTCCGGCACATTGCAACGAGAGGTCATCCTGTGAACACACTCGCTCGCGCCGCCTATTGCCTGGTGCTGTCGTCACTGGCGGCCGGCGCCCACGCGTCGACCGACTTCAACGTCCGCGCCGTTCTCGACAACGGCGACTACGTGGCCGGCACCGTCACCGTCGACACCGCGAGCGGCGCGGTCGTGGGCGAGAACGCCACGCTCTATCGCAACGGCGCCGTGCTATCGACGTTCGGCGCGCCGACCGGCCAAGGGCCGTTCTCGGTGCCGGGCCTGGCACCCTCGTACGTGTTCCCGAGCCAGGGCTCGAACAACTTCCTGTTCGTCGGCGCGGTTCCGGGAGCGTCGCTGGTCGGCTACGGCGGCAGCGAGCTGTGCTCGACGACCAGCACCGTCCACTGCTCCACCAGCGACCTGTTCTCGAGCGGCGTGTTCCTGGCCAACGTCACGCAGGGCATCGTCGCGCGCACCAGCGACGACATCCGGACGTTCGCGCTCGCGGCGACCTTCGCGAACGGCACCCGCGTGTCCGGCTCGGTGACCATCGACACCACGGTCGGCTACGTTCTCGACGAGCATGCCTTCCTGTACGCAGGCAACACCTTGCTCTCGGAGTTCAGCAACCCGCTGGGCCAGAACGTCTTCGCACCGGGCGGCCTCAATCCTTCCTACCTGCTGCAGAGTCTCGGCACCGGAGGCTACCTGCTCAACGTCGCGGTGCCGGCGGCGTCGCTGGTCGGCTACGGCGGAGGCCTGCTCTGCGCCGTCGACACCGGCCAGGGCTGCGCCTTCAGCAACATCTTTCTCGGCGACATCGCCTCGAACGCGCTGACCGGGAGCCTGACCGTCGCCGCCGTCCCGGAGCCGTCGACATACGCGCTCCTGATCGCCGGCCTGACGGCGGTGGGCTGGCGCCGGCGCCGCGGAGCCGCCGCCGGCGATTCGCACGGTCGATCGCGCTAGCCTGCGCGCAGCGGCCCTCCGGTCTGCGGCGGCGCGACGCTCGTCACGGCCGACGCATCGAGCGCGACGAAGTCGGCGAGGTCGAAGAAGGCGCAGCCGCCCGAATACATCTCGCGCGTCCTGACGTCTCTTTCAGGGTGCGGGGTCGGAGACGACGACAGGCGCGCCGACGCGCGGCGCCGCGAGCTCGCGCCAGACGGCGGCAACCACGGCGAGCAGCGTCGGACCGAGGAAGAGCCCCAGCACGCCGAAGGTCTCGAGGCCGCCGACGATGCCGAGCAGGGCCAGCACCATCGGCAGCTTCGAGCCGGCGGCCATGAACACCGGCCGGATGAAGTGATCGGCGATGAAAATCCCGATCGCGCCGACCACGGCGAGCACGATCGCCGCCGTCGTCGAGCCGATGGCGAGCAGGTAGACGGCGACGAGCGCGAGGATCACCGTCGCGCCGAACGGCACCATGCCGAACAAGCCGGTGGCGAGGCCGAGCGCGACCGGATGCGGCACGCCCGCGACGGCGTAGGCGACGGTCATCAGCACGCCGACGCCGAGGCCGACCAGCACCAGCCCGTTGACGGCGCCACGCACCGAGCGCACGACGACGCCGAGCGTGCGCTGCCCGGTCGGTCCGAGCTGACGCGTGACGACGGCGTCGATCTGCGCAGCGAGCGTGTCGCCGTCGAGATAGAGGCAGAACAGCACGAGGATGCAGAAGAAGAAGGCCATCGCGTCGCGCGCGACGTCGGCGACGAGGCTGCGGCCCCGAGCGAGATCGAGCTTGCCGAGCGCCGAGTGCACGACTCCGCTCAGCGATCCGGGCTCGCCGAGCGCGTCGTTCCATTGCCGCGCCGCCCACGCGCCGATGCCCGGCAGACCCGCGACCCACTCCGGCACCGGCAGCCCGGCCTGCTGGCTCGACGCCCAGAGGTGCAGCAGCGCCGGTCCTTCGCGCAGCCCGCGCATCACGAGATAGGTGAACGGCACGCCGACGAAGACGACGACGGCGCCGGTCAGCATCAGTGCGCTGGCCCGACCGAAGCGAGGGCCCGTGGCGTGGCGCAGCCTGTCGTGCAGCGGCCAGGTTGCGACCGCGAGGACGCTGGCCCAGAGGATCGGCGCGATCAGGCGGTGCAGGACGAAGATCGCCGCCGCGGCGAGCGCGACGACGGCGACGGTGCGGACGGTCTGCGGCTTCATGTCGGCGCGGTCGCGCCCTCGTCGTCGCGCGCCGCTGCGCGCGACCGTGCCGTCCACGCCGCGATGATCTCGCGGTGGTGCGGGATGGCATGCAGGAAGCCGCGCCGCAGACCTGGGTCCGCGATCGTCGCGGCCTGCGCCTGCACCGCCCCGTGCGCGCGCGCCAGCCAGTCGGCCGCCCGCGGATCGGCGCCGTCGCTCGCGCCGGCCAGCACGCGGTAGCAGGTGAGCTCGATCAGGCGCGGCTCGTTCATGCCTTCGAGCGTGTCGACGCCGGCCAGCTGGATTAGCAAGGTCTCGATGTCGCGCAGCGCCGCCGGCGCGTCGCCACGGGCGAGCGCGACGCGCGCGAGACCGGCGGTCGCATCGTGGTGCCACGGGCTGGCGATCGCCATCGCCTTCTCGCGCGCCTGCACGAAGGCGTCGCCAGCGGCGGCGTGGCGCGCCAGCGCGAGCTCGACCTCGGCGAGCCAGAGCAACGCGTGCACCTCGCGGTCGCGAGCCTGCGTCGCGACGGCGCTGTCGAGCTGCGCGCGCGCCAGCGCCAGCGCACGGGCGTCGTCGCCGCGCCAAAGCGCGAGGTTCGACAGGCGCCCGAGCGTCACGCCCTCGACGACGCGATCGCCGTTGGCGCGCAGCATGCGCAGCGCTTCGTCGGAGTCGCGCTGCGCCTGCGCCAGGTCGCCCAGGTTGAGCCAGGCCGCGCCGAGGTTGGAGAGCGAGACGGCTTCGTTCTGCCGGTCGCCGAGCTCGCGGTAGATCAGGAGGTTCTGGCGTGTCATGTCGAGCGTGCCGACGACGTCGCCGTGCAGGTTGGCGACGATCGCCAGCGCGTTGAGCAGGAACGCCTCGTTCATGCGCAAGCCGCGCTCGCGCGCCTCGCTCAGGCCCTGGTGCGCGAACGCGCTGCCCGCTTCGAGATCGCCCTGCATCGCGCGCGACACCGAGAGAAGGCGCAGCGCATGCAGACGCAGGCCGTGCTCGCCGGCCGACGTCGCCAGGTCGATGAGCAGGCGCGCGGCGCTCTCGCAGGCGGCCCAGTCGGCCATGCGCATCGCGCGATGGCCACGCCGCCAGGCGGCGTAGGCGCGGCGTTGGTCGTCGTCGAGGATCTCGGCGAGCTGCTCGAGCGCCTCGATGTCGGCGACCTGCTCGGCGCGGCGCGCCTGCAGCTCGAGCGTCTGCTCGCGCACGCGCAGCAGGCGCCAGCGCAGCGAAGCGTCGGCGGCCGGATCGGGAGCGAGCAGTGCAAGCGCCAAGCCGACGTGCACGAGCACCGCGTCGTGGCCGAAGCGCTCGCGCGCATGCTCGGCGGCGCGGGCATGGAACTCGGCCGCGTTGGCGTTGTCGCCGGCGCGCTCGTAATGCTCGGCGGTGGCGCCGAGGAAGTCGCTGGCGCGCAAGCCGGTGAGCTGGGTGAGCCACTGTGCGACCTCGCCATGCAGCTCGCGCCTGCGCCGGCGCAGCAAGGTGTCGTAGGTGACCTGGTGCAGGATCTGGTGGCGGAACGCGTACTCGTGCAGGTCGTCGCCGCCCATGTCCTGGCCGGCGTCGGCGCGCGGCAGCGCGAGCTCGCGGCCGACCAGCGCCGGCAGCGCCTCCTTGGCTTTCGCGTCGAGCGAGAACAGGGCCTGGTCCCAGAAGACCTGGCCGATCACGCTCGCTTCCTGCAGCGCGACCTTCTCCGGCGCCGGCAGGCCGTCGAGTCTCGCCTGCAGCACGCCGGTGAGCGTGCCCGGCACCTGCGTCGCCATGAGCTTGTCGGCATGCAGCGTCCACTGCCCCGGCTCGCCGCCGCCGAGCGTGTCGATCGCGCCCTGGTCGATCAGCATCTTGACCAGCTCTTCCATGTAGAACGGATTGCCTTCGGCGCCGCCGGTGACGAGCTCGCGCAGAGCGGCCGGTACCTCGGGCAGGCGCTTCAGGAGCTCGTTGGCGAGCATCCGGCTGCCGGTGCGGTCGAGCGGGCGCAGGTCGATGCGCTGGTGCTTCGCGCCCACGCCCTGCCAGTCGGCGCGTCGCTCGAAGAGCGTCGGCCGGCTGAAGGCGAGCAGGAGCATCGGCACGTCGCGGTCGACCTCGCCGAGGTAGGTGAGGAAGTCGAGGCTCTCGTTGTCGGCCCAGTGCAGGTCCTCGAGCTCGACCACGATCGGATGGCCGTCTTCGGCGCTGACGCGGCGAAACATCTGCGCCGCGGCGTGGAAGGCGCGGTTCCTGATCTGCCTGGGGTCGTCGAGGATGCCGCGGATGTGCCGGCTGTCGCGCCACTCGATGCCGATCAGGTGACCGAGCAGATGGGCATGGCCTTCGGCGGCGTCGGGTCCGTCGTCGTCGAGGAAGAGCGGCACGATGCCGTCTTCCATCTTGCGGCGCGCCGTCTCGATGCTGTCGTCGTCGGCGATCTGCAGGCGCCAGGCGAGGATGTCGCGCAGGAGGCCGAACGGCTGGCCCTGCGTCTGCGGATTGGCGCGGCCGCGAAAGAGCAGGAACTTCTCGGGCCGCGTCTCGCCCCAAGCTTCGAACTCGTAGAGCAGGCGGCTCTTGCCGATGCCGGCCTCGGCGACGACGGTGACGGCCGCCAGGCTTGCCTCGACGAAGAGGCGCGCGAACGCGTCCTGCAGCGACTCGAGCTCGGCGTCGCGGCCGATCATCCGCGTCGCCACGCCCTCGATGCCACGCGAGCGGATCCGAAAGCTCCTCGGCTTGGCGCTCTTCACAAGGTAGCTCTGGACCGGCTCGGCGACGCCCTTGACCGCCAGCGGCGCCTGCGCCTCGACCTCGAACAGACCGCGCACCTGCGTGTAGGTGTCGTGGGTGATGCGCAACGCGCCGGCCGGCGCGGTCTGCTCCATGCGCGCGGCGATGTTGACCGCGCTGCCGCGGATCGTGCCGTCGGCGTCGATGCCGCCGCCGAGCAGCACGCCACCGGTGTGGATGCCGATGCGGAAGTCGAAGCCGGCGTGGGCGTGCGCCTTTCCGACCTCGGCGCCGACGACCTTGCCGAGCTCGAGCAGGACGAGGCCGCAGCGCACGGCACGCTCGGTGTCGTCCTCGCGCGACTCGTCGGCGCCGAACGCGGCGAGGATGTTGTCGCCGGCGTACTGCAGCACCTTGCCGCCATGCGACTGCACGACCTTCGTGCCGCGCGCGAGCGCGTCGTCCATCACCGCGCTGACCGCTTCCGGGTCGAGCCGCTGCGCCAGAGTCGTCGAGCCGACGACGTCGAGGAACAGGATGCTGACCTGCCGCAGCGTCTGCGCGGATGCGGGCGTGGCATCCGGCGCAGGTGCCATGCCGGCGAGCCGCGCGCGCAACGCCGTGACGCTGGCATCGACGACGGCGTCGCCGAGCAGCGCACGCTGCGCTTCGAGCGCGGTGATCGCGGCTTCGAGCTGCTCGGTGGCGGAAGACATCGGCTCCGAGAATACAAGGGAGCGGCGGCTTGCTGCCCCTCGCTCCACGGGGGTGAAGGCTCGCGCTCGACTGCCGTCACCGGGCGTTCCGGCTCATGCGGCCGTCGCGGCACGCAGGGCCGAGCGCGCCGTCGGCGCGAGGCGCAGCGATCGCGGGGCGCCGGCGAGGAAGCCGAACAGCTCGGGCTCGGGCTGCCGGTCGCTCGTCGCATCGCCGAGCATCGCCAAGCCGACGAGGACGTGCTCGCCTTCCCGCACCGGCAGGCGCGGGAAGTCGTTGGCGCTGGGCTCCGTCACGCACCAGCCGCGCGCGCCCGCACCCTGCGGGCGCTATGGGTCGGTGAAGGGACCGCGGACGAGATCGTGGCGCGTCGTCGCGCTCCTCGAAGACCAGCCATGTACCTTTCGCGTCTCCAACGTCCTCTTCGCGCAAGTGCTCGACGAGACCACGAAGCGCCCGAAGACATTCGATCTCGCCGGCGACCGGGCCGATTCGATGAAGCGCTTCGAGCGCGACCCTGTACCGACTGGCGCCGCCGCGCCGCTGATCGTCATCGGCTCGCCCGCGCGACGACCTCAGCCCTCCGGCGGCACCAGGAACATCGCGTTCGCCCTCTCGCGCGCGTATCGATAGGCGTGGAAGTCGAGGCGCGGCTCGCCGTAGATCATCGGCACCTCGCTGCCGTGCCGCATGTACAGCGCCATCAGCTCGTGCGCCGAGGCCGCGCTGCCGAGCCGCAGGAGTGCAGCATCGACGAGCTCGCGCGCGCGGCCGAGGGCCGCTTCTGGACTCTCGAACTCGCCGCGGTCGACGCGGGCTCCCCCTTTGTCCACGTGGGCGTTGTCGATCGAGACGATGTTGTATCGAGCCATGCCCCGATCTTGCGCCCGACAGCGGATGCGCGCTCCGGTACCATTCAGTGTTCGACCGCGCACAGACCGCGGCGGCGGCCTGCGGTAGCTTCATGAAGATGCATGCACTGTTCACGATGGAGCACGGAAAAGCTGCGTACGGCGCCGATTTCGCGCTGTACCTGGCCGGGTTGGTCGCGATCGCGGCCTTTCTGATCGTCGCGGGTCCGCCCGGTCACGGCAGCGGGTCGCTCTCGCTGGTCGCGCTCGGCTTCGCCGGCTGGACGATGGTCGAATATCTGCTGCACCGGTTCGTGCTGCATGGCGTCCAGCCGTTCAAGCGCTGGCACGAGGAGCATCACCGGCGACCCACCGCCCTGATCTGCGCGCCGACGATCTTTAGCGCATCGCTGGTCGTCGTGCTCGTCTTCCTGCCTGCCTTTCTGCTCGGCGGCATCTGGGACGCCTGCGCGCTGACGCTCGGCCTGGTGACCGGCTACCTGCTCTACGCGGTCACGCACCACGCGACGCATCACTGGCAGGCGAAGGGCGCGTGGCTCAAGGGCCGCAAGCGCTGGCATGCGCTGCACCATCACCACGCGGGCTCCGGCGGCTACGGCGTCACCACCGCGTTCTGGGACCACGTCTTCGGCACCGCCCATGTCTCGAAACACTCGCGCTGATCGCGCCTTCGACAGCGACGCCCGTCTGACCGCCGACGTGATCGCCGAGCTGAAGGAAGAGCCTGTTCTCCGTCACGAGCAGATCAAGGTCCGAGCCGACGACGGTGCCGTGACGCTGAGCGGGTACGTCGCAAGCTTCGCCATGAAACAGGCCGCGGACAGGGCCGTGTTGCGCGTCCCGGGCGTGACGAGCCTGTCGTCCGAAGTCGCAGTTCGTCGGCACGCGATCGTGCAGGTCCCGATCAGGCCATCGGTGTCGGTCATCGCCTTGCGCGACGGATCGAGACCGGCGGCTTTGATCGACGGCGAGGACCTGGTCGCCGTCTGAGATCACCGGGGCGACGCCGAGCGAGATCTCCGCCGTCGCCGTCACGAGTTCTGGAAGACGGTGCTCTTCATCTTCGTCTCGCCGGTGCTCGGCTTCCTGCTCGGCGCGCTGCTGATGATCCTCGTCGCCAACGTGTTTCGTCGCGCCTCGCCGCTCAAGGTCGACAACCTCTTTCGTCGCCTGCAGCTCGTCTCGGCGGGCCTCTGCAGCCTGGGCCACGGCGGCAACGACGCACAGAAGACGATCGGCCTGATCTAGATGCTGCTCATCGCCTCGGGCCACGCCTCGGCGTCGGCGAGCATGCCGCCGGCCTGGACGATCTGGTGCCGCGACATCGCGATCGGGCTGGGCACGATGTTCGGCGGCTGGCGCATCGTCGAGACGATGGGCCAGAAGATCA
>Ga0123338_10002541_pt1 | contig 16993 bp, 8 predicted proteins | sample grotaG_FD_89793 | JGI IMG/M metagenome (GOLD analysis project Ga0123338, IMG submission 89793) | Glacier valley bacterial and archeal communities from Borup Fiord, Nunavut, Canada, to study Microbial Dark Matter (Phase II) -... | ecosystem: Environmental > Aquatic > Freshwater > Ice > Glacier ...
CCTCCTGGTTGTACTCGTACAACTGTATAGGCGAAGGTTAATTCAGGAACAACTCCTAGAAGTGAAGTTAGCTGGTCCACGACTTGACCAACTAAAACAGGTGAATGGGTATTCACGAGCAATTGCCGTAATGGTCGCGCTTGCTGCGTAGCATCAGAGAAGTTGGTAGTAAGATCCCGTAACAAATGCACCATATTCCGTAGCCGAAACGGATGCACACCGTTTTCGGGCTCCTCAAAGCACAGCACACCGCGATGCTGATTATCGTTTTTCAGTGCAACTAGCGTCAGCAAGCGCAAGGTGCCATCAGACAGCACCCGCGAGGAAAACAATAGACCATCTTGGGTGCGCGCTTTAATAATATAGCGGTTACGCGGTTGATCGCGTTCCACCTCAACCTCCGTGATCCCCGGCACTAAGTTTGCCATATCACGCGACACATCCGCTAGTACATATGGGTCTTCGGCCTGCATTCGAGCTAGGGTACTGGGCAAGTTGCTACCATCGGCGGATACGAATTGGTGAGCAACCATCGAACTCGGTTGGCGCAGCACTTCGGGATTGAGTTGCAAAAACTTCCAGCCACGTATCTCCTCACGCGCAGCCAGGACGTGGGGAAATTCCGTATTAGTAACACCACTCAACACAGTGCGTTCGGCCTTCTCAGCCACACTAGCACGACGACCCTTACGACCATCTTGATGTAGATAAATCGTTGCCACACTGCCCTCAGCCGTGTCAGTAGAAATAAAAGGTGCGCTGCGTCCACTCTTTAATGGTGGTAACCAAACACTTTCATGTTCGCCTATGTGTTTTTTTATCCATTCATCATTTTTCCGTGCGATAGCAGTGAGGCTTTCATGAGTGACATAAAGGCGCTCCAAGCCCAGTTCATCTGTGCTACGACGGATTTCAAGTGCATAACGGAGTCGTGTATAGGGCAGAGTGGCTTCGGCACCCCAGCTATCTTGAATCTGAGGTTCCACTAACATTTCAACTGTCAAAGCGATACGACGAGCAGACTCACCTTCCGGCAGAATAGAGAAGAGTTCACTGGCTTCGCCACGCAGGTCTTGGAAAGCGGAGCGCAGATCGGTATCAGCCAGACGCGAGAGCAAACGTAGCGCGTCAAACAGGTTGCTCTTGCCCGTGCCATTTGCGCCGATAATCACCTGAAAAGGGGCGAAATCCAGCGTGAAATCGTGGAAGGTCTTGAAGCCGTCTATCTCTACGCGCGTAATCATCCGCAGTTCCCTCTCCCGACGGACCTAGCCCTGGTACTGATAGACCAGTTCGCCGTCCACATAGACCTGTTCGGCGCGCTGCATCAGGTCGAGCGGGTCGCCGCTGAATACGGTGAGGTCGGCATCTTTGCCGGGGGCGAGGGAGCCTACCCGGTCGGCGATGCCTAGGATGGTGGCCGGGTTGATCGTCACTAGGTCGAGGGCGCGCTCACGGGGCAGGCCGTCGCGCACCGACAGGGCGAGGCCAACCATCAGGTGCTGAATAGGCACCACCCAGTGGTCGGTGGTCAGCGCGACCAGCACCCCGGCTTTGACCAGCAGCCCCGCCGAGCGCAGGCTACGTTCGCGTAGTTCGACTTTGTAGCGTGAAGTCAGCACCGGGCCGAGGATGGCGGGAATGTTGCGTGCCACCAGCTCATCAGCCAGCTTGAACGCTTCGGTCGCGTGGTGCAGCACCAGACGAAAGCCGAACTCATCATGGATTCGCAGCACAGTCAGAATGTCGTCGGCGCGATGCGCGTGGATATGCATCGGGATTTCGCCGCGCAGCACCCGCGCCATCGCTTCCAGGCGCAGATCCCGCTCAAAGGGCTGACCGGGCGCGGCGGCATCTTGCTTGGCGATATAGTTTTGCGTCCGCACGCACAGGTCGCGAAACAGGGCGGCTACACCCAGCCGGGTCGAAGGCATCCGCTTGTTGTCGCCGTGGGTGCGCTTGGGATTTTCGCCGAAAGCGGCCTTGATGCCCGACGGCGCACGCACCACCATGCGGTCAATGCGGCTACCGTGCGTCTTGGCGATAAACGTTTGCCCGCCGACCACGTTAGAACTGCCGGGCAGGATCTGTACGCAGGTAATGCCCGCACTCCGCGCATCGGCGAAAGCCGCGTCGTCCGGGTTGGCCGCGTCCAAGGCGCGCACCTGGGGCGTTACTGGGTCGGAGGTCTCGTTGACATCCATCCCCTCGCGACCAAAGCCCTGTTCACCGATACCGATATGAGTATGGGCATCAATCAGCCCCGGCAGCAGCCATTTGCCGCGTAGATCGACCTGCTCGGCATCCGGCGGGAGCGGCGGCAAGTCGGCCAAGTCGCCGACTGCGACGATCTTGCCGGCGCTGATCTGTACAAAGCCCTGCTCAAACGTTGCGCCGGCCATCGTCAACACGCGACCGCCGGTGAAGAAACGGGTAGCCATGGGAGGAGCGATCCTTTCGCGGGCGCAACTTAGTCGGCGGGCGGGGCGAGGGTATCCAGCAGCAGCTTGTGAAACTCAGCCGGGCTGTCGAGCATCGGGAAATGCTGCGAATTGTCGAAGGCAACGGTGTGCGCGTCGCCGAGGCCGTTGCCTTTGAAATGGTTGAGTTCGGAGAAAGCCACCACGCTGTCTTTCGTGCCGTGCATCGCCAGCACCGGCATTTTGAGGTGGCGTAACTGCGGGCGCAGGTCGGTGCGAATCAGCGTGTAGCCACTTTGCTGGGCTGCTTCAGGAGTCACTTTCAGCACATCTTCGAGGATTTCGCGATACCAGACCTGCCAGTTGGTGGCGATCCAGCGGTGCAGCAAAGGGCGGCCCCAAGTGGTGAGGACGCTGGGCTTCCAAAACATCTTGTTAATGCGGGCGTTGCTCGCCAGCTTGATCAGCGGAGTGCAATTGCGCCCGACCACCGGCGCGCTGACCAGGATCAGCCGGCTGACGCGGTGTGGATATTCCAGCGCTAGACGAATGGCGATGGTGCCGCCCATCGAATGGCCGACGATGGGCGCGTCCACCAAGCCCATGCGGTCCATAAACTGGTCTACCAGCGACAGATAATCCGACACGGTGCAGTTGGCGCGCGTCTTGTCGGAGTCGCCGAAGCCCCAGAAATCGAGCGCATAGCAACGGTGGCGGCGCGCCAACGCCTCCATCGTGCCCATCCAATAGCGCCATGAGCCGAGCCACCCATGCAGAAAGATGATCGGTTTGCCACGACCGATCACTTCGTAGTGAACCAAGCTGTTTTCGATGACAATTGCGCTCATAACAAGCTATCAGGTATCAGGTGTCAGGTGTCAGGTGTCAGGCGTAAAGCCTAATACCTGATACCTGATGCCTAATACCTTTAAGTCCCACTTTCCAAAATAGATTTGAGCCGGGCGATCAAGTTCGGGTGTTAGGCGTAAAGCCTAATACCTGATGCCTGATACCTGATACCTGATACCTTTAAGTCCCACTTTCCAAGATAGATTTGAGCCGAGCGATCAAGTCTTGCGGCACATAAGGTTTGAGCAGGTAGTCTACCGCGCCCGCGCCCTTGCCACGGGCGATTTCGCGCTCCTGGCCCATCGCCGACAGCATCACCACCGGGATATGTTGGGTGGCGGGCAGCGTTTTCAGTTGGCGGCAGGTCTCGAAACCGTCAAGGCGCGGCATTTTGGCATCCAGCAAGATCAGATCGGGCGGATCACGCTGGGCCATCTCCAGCGCCTCTTGCCCATCCGCAGCTTCCGAGACCTCAAACCCGCCAAAGCGCAATGTAAAGCAGGTCATGAAGCGAATATCGGCCTCATCTTCGGCCACCAACACACGATATTGGCTCATCAGATCCTTTGTCCAGTCTGCAGCCCGCCCGGCAGGGCGCTGCCCACAGGTTGTAGCTCCCGTAAGAGCTGGGTTTGGCGTAGGATTTCGTCTACCAAGATGTCGGCGGAGAACGGTTTGCCAAGCAGTTCCGCCGCTCCCAGACCCAGCATTCGCGCCCGCACGGTGCGTTTGTCAATATCCGAGGCGGTCATAAAGATCACTGGGATGGCGGCGGTCACCGGGTCGGCTTTGAGCGCCCGCAGCACGTCCAGGCCACTCATGTCGGGCATTCGTACATCCATGACGATGACGGCCGGCCGTTCGCTGACGGCTTTCGCCAAGCCGTCGCGCCCGCCATACGCGGCGATCACGGTCATACCCTGGCGGCCCAACGCGGTTTCCAGCCAACTCACGAGGTCGGGTTCATCGTCTACGACCAGCACCCGCAACGGACCGAGATCGCGTGCCGGGGCCGCGCCGTGCGCCAGCACCTCGCGGATAATGTTCATCAGTTGCTCAGGATCAGGCGGCTTCGGCAGATAGTCGGTCGCACCAAGCGCGAACCCCCGTTCTTCTTCGGGCAAGACGGAGAGCATAACAACGGGGATTTGCGCGGTGGCGGCGACCCCTTTGAGGGCCACCAGCGTCTCAAACCCGTCAAGGCCCGGCATCATCACGTCCAGCGTGATCAAGTCGGGCGGGTCGGTTTGGGCCAGCGCCAGCGCCTCCCGCCCGCCGCCGGCCTCGCTGACGCGGAAGCCGTGCCCCGCCAGTTGCAGCCCCAGCAGCCGCCGTGTATCGGCATCATCGTCTACCACCAGCACATGAGGCGACCGCGCGGCCGGCACAGCGGCGGGCGGTGCCGCAGACTCCGGCCGGGCGGTGAGCGCCGCAGACGCAGCCACCGCCAAGTCAAAGCCGGATAGATCAAGATCGTCGCTTAACTCCTCTGCCGTGCGTGCGGGCACCAGCGCCGCCGGCAGCAGGGGATCGACAGGCGGCAGCGTGCGGACGGGTGGGAGTTCGGGCACGCGCACCGCCACCTCGTCCCCGACGCGCAGTGGCAGGGTGAAGGTGAAGGTGCTGCCGGCCCCCAGTTCGCTCTCCACGCTCATGGTCCCCCCGTGCATTTCGACCAGCGACTTGGCAATGACCAAACCGAGGCCAGTGCCGCTGACGGTTTGCACGCCGGGGTGGTCGGCGCGGAAGAAGCGTTCAAATAGGCGTTCCTGGTCTTTGGCCGCCATCCCGATGCCCGTGTCGCGCACGCGCACCACCAGAGTATCGCTGTCGGCCTCTTCCACCAAGATAGTGATCGTGCCGTCTTCAGGCGTATATTTATTGGCATTGCTGATTAAGTTAGTCAGTACCTGCACTACACGATGGCTGTCCACCTTAATATCGGGCAAGCCCCACGGCACCTGCACCGTCACGGTCTGACGCTTACTTTCGATCTGCGTCCGCAGGCTCGCCACTACATCGTTGACCAAATCTTCCAACTGCACATACTTCAGTTCCAGCTTGATGCGGCCGGTTTCGATGCGCGACAGGTCCAGCAGATCCGAGACCAGCGCGCTGAGGCGGTCGGTGTTACTTTTAATGACATTGAGGAAGCTCTTTTGCATATCGCTGACGGTGCCAACCGATCCCATCAGGATCAGGTCGGTGTAGCCTTTAATCGAGGTCATGGGGGTCTTCATCTCGTGTGACACCAGCGAAATGAACTCGCTCTTCATGCGGTCCACTTCCACCTCTTTGGTCACATCGCGGAACGTCATGACCACGCCCAACATCTCGCGCTGCACCGACGACACCCGCGAAACGATCACATTCACCACTTGGTTGGTCAGTTGGAAGCGGTTCTGCCAGGGCTTGCCGCTGACCGCCAGCGTGGGCAGCGTCGTGAGCTGCGTCAACAGTTGCAGCGTATCCGGGGCCAGATCAAGCTGTTGCAAACTCTGCGGCATCTGCAAGCCCAACAGTTGGTGGGCCGACACCCCAAATAGCCCTTCGGCGGCGCTGTTCATCAGGATCACTTTATGGTCGAAATCGAACACCAGCACGCCGTCGGTGATACTGCCAAGCACGGCGTTCAGTTTGCTGGCCTCGGCTTCTTGCACGCGCAAGGCCGCAGCTTCGCGCTCAAACTGCTCAGTGATGAAGCTGTAGAGGGTGGCATTATGGATGGCGATAGACATTTCGTTCGCCACCGTCGAGATCAGACGCAAGTGGCCTTCGTCGAAGTGGTTCGGGTCGGGGTGGGTCAGGTTCACCACGCCCAGCAAGTCTTCGCCCGTCAGCAACGGCACGCTGATCAGAGAGCGCACCCCGCTGCCCCAGTGGGGGTTCGTGGCCCAGCGCGGGTCGGCCAGCACATCGTTGACCATGATCCCCTGGCGTTCGCGCACCACCCAGCCGAGGAGACCTTCGCTTTGGAACGGAGTCGGCGTACCTTTGTCCACCACGTTAGGGCGGCCCACGGTGGCTTGGTAGACCAGTTGGCCGCTTTGCAGGTCTTTGAGCATCACCGAGCCGCGCTGCACCCCTCCGATAGACGTAACCAGTTGCAGGCCGCGTTGCAGGATCTCGTCCAGTTCAAGCGTGGTGGTCAGTTGATGGCTGATCTGGTACAGTTCTTCCAAGCGTTGATTGCGGACCACCAGTTCGCGGTTCGCGGCGGCTAGTTCTTCGGTGCGCGCAGCCACTACTTGTTCGAGTTCTTCGTTGAAGCTGCGGATCTGACCGAACAGACGCGCGTTCTGAATCGCGACAGCGGCATGATGCGCTAACATGGTCAGGAACAGCAAATGCTCTTGTGTGTAGGCACCGGGTTGGAAGGATTGGACGGAAAGCAGACCAATCGCCTCATTGCCGACCAACAGCGGCGCAGCCATCCAGCCACCCAGCTTTTGCGCGTTGCCCACTTGGCTGGCGAGGCCGGTGAGTTCGGCGTAGCGCGGATCACTCATGTTCGGGATGAGTAGCGGCTGGCCGGTGCGGAGTACATAGCCGGACAGCCCTTCGCCCCACGCCGAGGTCTCATTGGCGATGCGGCTTTCCTCGCCGGTCTCCTCGTCAATATCCACCAGCAGCGGAAAGACAATCCGGTTGTTTTCTCTATCGGTCAGGGCGATATAGAAGGAACACACCTCGAAAAAGTTGGTGATGCGCTCATACAGCGTCTCGAAAATACTCTCCGCATCCAGCGCAGCAGACAGCACGTTGCCGAGTTGGTTCAGCGTGTCGAGTTGCAGCACACGGGTCTGCGCTTCGTCATAGAGGCGGCTATTGTCGAGCGCAATCGCGGCCTGCGCGGCCAGCTGCTCCACGAAGCGCACATCGTCGGCGGCAAACCCGTTGACTAGGTGGCTGCTGATGGTGATCGCGCCCAGCAGTTGGTCCTCTTTGAGGATCGGCACAATCAGTTCGGATTGCACGCGCACATTGAGGGGCACATAGTCCGGCTCCAGCGTGACATCGGGGATCAACAGCGACTGGCGGGTGCGGGCGGCGCGGCCCATCAGCCCGCGGTCGAGCGGCCACGTTTGGGCCAGTTCGCGGATCGTGGCCGTGTCGCGGATGCCCTGCGTCGCCAGCAGGCGCAAGCCGTTGCGTTGGCGGTCGTAGCGGAAGATGCTGCCGAAGGTGGCGTGGGTGAACTGCATCACATGGCCGAGCAGCCGTTCCATCAGCGACGAGGCATCCAGCGTGGCGGTCAGGTCGCGCGCCACTTCGTTAAGGATGGAGAGTTCGTTGATGCGCCGTTCGCGCTCCTGGAACAGTTGCACATTCTCGATGGCGCTGGCCGCTTGCGCGGCGATGGTACTCAGCAGCGTCAGGTTCTCTTCATCGTAAGCGTCGTCGCGCTCGGTATTGTAGACGAGGATCACACCCAGCGCGCGGTCGCCGATGATCATCGGTACGCCCAGGAAACAGCGCGACGGCTCGCCCACATGGGTGAGGCCCATTTGGCGGCTCCAGGCGGCGCTGTCGCCGCGAATCAACAGCGGCTGGCGGGTGTGCAGAATATAGGGGGTGATACCCCCGCTGGGGGGGCGCATGACCGGCGCTTTGATGGCCCCCCCCTGGCAGATGAAACGAAACTCCAGTTCGTTGCGCTGGGGATACCAGAGGCCAATCTGGAAGTTCGTGGTGTCCAGCACGCGCCCCACCTGATCGTAGATCAGCGTCAGCAAGGGGTCCAGTTCATGCACGGTATTGAGGTCGCGGGCGATGGCGTTCAGCGTGGCAAGTTCGTCCATCCGACGCCGGCCTTCACGGAAGAGTTGCGCGTTCTGGATGGCAACCGCGCAACTGGTCGCCACGGTGGTCAGGAACTGGACTTGCTCGGCGTTGAAAGCGTGCGGCGTGGTGCTTTGCACCGACAGCACGCCGATGGCCTGCCCGCCGACCAGCAGCGGTACGCCGACCCAGGTGCGCGTCACGCCCACGCCATAGTGGTTGCCGGCCTCCGGCGAGGCAGGATTGTTGGGATCTTCCAAATCGTGGATGACCACAGGGGCGGCGCTTTGCAGCACGCGGCTGCCCATGCCGCGCCCAATATGGCCGTCAGGCATACCGATGGGCTGGCCCATATCAATGCAAAACTCGTAGTGGATCACGCCGGTCGTCGGCTCATAGGTGGCAAGATAGAACGACTCGGCAGACAGGAAGCCGGTAATCTGGCGGTAGACGGTATCGGCGATCTGTTCGATTTCAAGCAAGGCCGCCAAGCTCTCGCCGATGCCGTTGAGCGTGGCGAGTTCGGTGATGCGGTGCTTGTAGCGGTCAAAGAGTTGCGCGTTTTCGACCGCGATAGCGGCCTGATTCGCAAAAATCTCCAGGGTTTCGACCACCGAACGGGTCGGGCGTTTGCCGTCCAGCGGCTCATCTACCGACAGGTAGCCGAGAAAATCGCCGGTGGTACTGGTCAGCGGGACAATCAGCGAGTCCTGAGCGTGCCACTCGTGTGCGCTGTGGGTGGGACGGAGCGGCATACTCTCGACCGTTTTAATGCCGGCCAACGCAGCTTGGTGTTCATAATCAATAAAATAGGCCCGCCCCAGACGAAACTCCGGGCGCATGATCGCAGTGGTGACCAGATGCACGGGCGTGGGTTGCCGGCGCAGCTCATCAAACACCGGTAGCGGCAGGCCGGCATTCGCCACGCGCCGCAGCTGGTCCGGTTGGGCGGGGTCTACCACACTCAGGCTGGCGACCCGGAAGCCGGCGGTCTCGGTGACGGCGTGGACGATCTGATCCAACACATCTTCGAGCGGCTGTTCGCCTGTCAGGGCATTGCTGATTTCCAGTACTTGGTTTAGCTGACTGGCGCGGCGCAGCAATTGCTCGCCCTGGCGCACCTGGGCCTCGTAGTTTTGCGCGTTGCCCACCGCGATAGCCGCCTGATCGGCCAGGGCTTCGACAAAATGCTGGGTGTCCTCGTCAAACGCCGCTAATTGGTCGCTCTCGAGGTTTAGCACGCCCACGATCTGGTCTTCATAGCGGATCGGCATCACCAGTTCGGAGCGCGTAGCGGGGTCCGCTTCAACATAGCCCGGCACGGCGCGCACATCATCTACGCGGCGCGGCGTGCCGCTGCGGATCGCCTGCCCAACCAACCCCGTGTCCAACGGCACCTCTAGCGCCATATAGCGCGCGGTGCGTTCTGCGTCCAGGCCGTAAATGGCGCGCAGGTGGTAGGTCCGCCCATCGGGGTCTACCTCGATCACATTGGCGGTGCGCGCACGGGTGGCCTGCGCGGCTTCGCGCGCCAGCATCTCAAAGATGCGGCCCAGATCCCAGGTGGCATTCAGTTCACGCCCGATGCGCTGCAACACCGTCAGTTCTTGCAGGCGGCGATCCAAGCGCTCGCGGGAGCCACGATAGGTTTGCGCGTTCTCGATGGCAATCGCGGCTTCATCGGCCACTTGCTGCAACAGGCGCACGTCATGGGCGGCGAAGGCGAAGGGCGTATCGAACATCACTTCGAGCGTACCCAGCAGCGTGTCCGCACCGGCGGCCCCACTGGTGATCAGCGGCAACCCGATGAAAGCGCGCATGACGAGACCGCCCGGCAAGGCGGGCAGGCGTGGTTGCGGTTCCGGCATCACACTGAGATCGGGCACCACCAGGGGGCGTTTCTGGGCGGCCACCCAGCCGGTATAGCCTTCGCCCATTTGATATTCCTGGTGATAGTGGCCGGCGAACCGGTCCTCGCCGGCCACCGCAGCCGTCACCAGCCGCGCCTGATCGGGCTGGTAGAGGGTGATTTCGCCACCGGTGTAGGGGATGAGGCGACGCACCGAAGCCAGCACCGCCGACAGCGTTTCTTCGAGGTCAATGGAGTTGCTGATCATCTGGCTAACTTCGCGCAACAGCAGGGCTTCGGCCAAGCGGCGACCCATGCGCTCTTGCAGCCCTGCTGCGGCCAGAGCCAAGCCTAACTGGCCCGCCGCCACCAGTAAGGCCGACAGCCGCGCATCATCCGCCGGCACACCGACAGCAGGATAACATTCCAACACCCCCGCCATGGCCCCCGCCCCCGCCGGCAGGGGCAACGCCCAGCCGCCCGGCGTGCCCACCGCAGTACCGGTCTCCCAGGCGCGGATCGCCGCCGCAGGGGGCGCGGCGAGATCGCCGTTGCGGGAACGCGGCACCGCCGCCCCAGCATAGCGCGCCAGCAGCAGCAACTGCGCCGGCTGCGCCCCATCGCGCCCGTCCAGCGGATCGGTTGCGCCCGATAAGGCGGCCAAATCCTGCGCGGCAACGGCCTGGCCGGACCAAACCGCCACTTGCGCGTCCAGCGCCCGGCCGATCACCGCCGCCGCCGCCACCGCAATGCCCTCCGGCTCCTGGCGCGTCGCCACCGCACGGCTCAAATCCACCAGCCAAGCCAGGGGGTCGGCGGTCAGCGGGCGGGGCAGGGACGCGGGCAGGACAGCATCCGCGCTAGTCGTCATCTCGGTTCCGCGTCCGGCGGTCTGCTTCGGCATGAGCTATTTCCTCTAGTGAGCGTTAGAGACAGGCGGCCGGGGCAGCACACGGTACACGGGCCCGATCTCAACTGCCACGCTGCTAACGCTCCATATAAACGGAGCTGGCCCCAGCTTGGCGGGCCTTCTGTTTGGCTTCCGAGGCCACTTCGGTCAGTTCGCGGATGTCGGTGAACGGGCCTTGCGCTTGGCTGATCACCCCCACCGACAGGCTCATCAGCGGCACTTGGCGCTGTTTGCCGTCGGTCTCTTGCACCATCATAAATCCAGCCCGGCGATCCTGATAAGAATAGAGCAACGGCACGTCGCGGTCGAAGCGCACAATGGCCGCCTCGGCCAGCGTCTTCACGCGGTCCGGCGTGGTGGTGATCATAAAATCGGAGCCGCCGACATGACCCAGAAAGTCATCGTCGCCGCCTTTTTCGTTGACCACATCGCTCAATAGCATCGAGATGGTTTTCAGCGCGTCGTCGCCGGCCACAAAGCCATAGACATCATTGAATGGGCCGAAGTTGTTGACGGTGGAGGTTGCCAACGCCCAGTTCGTCTTTCGCAGCAGCGTCTTAAGCTGCTCCTCGATGAGTTGCGAGCCGGGCAGGCCCGACACGGGGTTGGTCAGGCTCTCCTGATTGGCCCGGCGCAGCGCGTTGAGGCAGCGCAGGTGTAGTTCGTCCATATCAAAGGGCTTAGTCACATAGTCATCCACGCCCAGTTCGAGGCCCGCCAATTTCGAGCTTTTCTCGCCGCGTTCGGTTAGAAACATGATCGGGATATGGCTGGTGCGGAGGTGCTGGCGCAGGGTGCGGGCCACGTCGTAGCCGTCCATATCGGGCATATTGATGTCAAGCAGCACGAGGTTGGGTGCCCAAGAACGCGCCGCCGCGACTCCGTCGCCGCCGCGATTCGCCATTTTGGTCTCAAAACCCTGCGCCTGGAAGTAGAAGTTGAGCATTTGGGCGATGTCAACCGTATCGTCAATAATCAGGATTTTGCCCCGTTTAGTTCCAGCCATAGATCGCCTTGCCCTTCACTAGCGGACCCGCCCCGCCTCCTGGAGTTGTACGGCCGGCGGCAGCGCCGTCTCCAGCGTGCTGGGCGCAATGTCGTCGTTGATGACCAAACTATCGGTGGTGTAGAGCCGGACCACGCGCGGATCGCGACCCACCATTTCGGCGGTCACGTTATGATCCACCACGGCGGCATCCCCGCGATAGATCAAGATGGTGCCGGATTCTACGGTGCGCCCCGGATAAAAGACAAAGCCGGCCCCAATGCGGCAATCATGGCCGACGGCACAGCCGCAGGCGGCCAAGCCGACCGGCTCTAGCTTGCCGCGGTGCATGGTGGTGATCGGGTTGCCGAGCAGATTATAGTCGGTAAAGGTGTTGCCGCCGCCGATAAAGGTGTTGCGCCCGATCACGCAGCCCTGCAACACGGTGTTCTGCGCGACCATCGTATTTTCCATGAACGAGGTGCCATAGAGGGCGGCGCGGAACGGAATATAGCAGCCGTTGCTAACCATGCTGAGGACGATTTGCGCGCCGTGCATGATGTTGACATTATCGCCGATGACGCTTGACACGATCATGCTGCCCGCGCCGATGACAACATTGTTCCCGATCACGGTGGGGCCATGGATAATCACGTTGGGGTCAATTTTGCAGTTGCGCCCGATGCGGACCAGCGCCGAGGAGGCCAGCGGATGTTTGCGCTCCCACAGCACACGACTGAGGATGTGGAGTTTGATGCCCAGCGAGTCTTTTTCTTTGAGCAGCCGCCGCGCCCAGCCCAACACGCCAAAGAGCGAGTTGGTGAGCATGACCGCCACCCAGCTTTCGATGGGGATAAACGCCTTGATCGGCACATGATAGACGAAGTTGCCGTTTTCGACGACATAATGCGGCACTTGGTAGTAACCTAGCTCCATCGGCTCGGTGTCAATCACGATGGGATCGGCTTCGGGTTGCCAGCCGTGCGGGAAATACCAGAGTTCGCCGCGCCACAGCCCGTCTTGCAGTTTCAGGCCGTCTTGCAGATGGGTCATGTGGTGGACAATGGCCGCATCGTCGGGCGAAAAGGCGACCTGCGCGGCTTTACCAGAGGCGACAGCGCGCCGCACAAAATCGTCCATCAGCGGCGGGTTGAAAAAGATGCTGTCGCGGTAGACCAGCAACGGCTCGTCGTTGCGCGGGATCTGGTCCAGCGTGTCGGCCACCAATTCGCCGGTGCAATGGCGCGCCAACACATCCCGCTGATAGAGCCAGAGGGGTTTGTTCAGAATACGCAAGTCGCGCGCCACTTCCATGAACGGGCTGATGCGGCGGTGGTCGCGTAGGATGACCTTTTTCATTGTGTGCTTTCAGGTAGCAGGTGTCAGGCATCAGGTGTCAGGTTCCCAACCATCGCCTGCTTGCTGTGGCCTGTTACCTATTCAATCGCCTGTTTGTCAATCACGAAGCGGCAGGTGGGGGCACCCATCGCCATGCAGGCGACTTCGGTCACGCGGTAGTTTTTGCCGGTGGCCCAGTGCAACGCTTCGATCAACACGCCGGTTGCCACATGGCAGCAAGGCTGAGACGACGTTCGCCGCCAACACATCGAACAGGTCTCATTTTCGTAGATATAGGCATCCGCTTCTTCGGTCACTTTACTGAGCTGATCGCTGATGGTGCGGAAGGTTTGAGCAATCACAGTGAGCGTGATTTTGACCTTCATGGACTGCGGCATGAGCCGCATCCCCAGGTTGCCGATGCCGGCGAAAGCGGTATACATCGCCAGGGCGTGGGTCATGGAGACTTTGCCGCAGCGCAGCATCAACCCTTTGGAGCCGCGCACGCCATAGAAATCTTCGATAGCCTGATTGACGGCGGCGTAGCTGGCGAAGGGAAACTTTTTCTCCATGTTGTTGGGCGGGTAGTTATTGATGAAGTGGGTGAGCCCGGCGAGGTTCAACACCGCGTTCAGGCCGTTGCGCCCCAAGAGTTCTTCGAGGGCGATAAACACATAACGGCCCATATTATTGGGGTAGAAGCGCACGGTCTCCGCGTCTTGCAGCCGCGAGCCGAGGGGGGCCATCACAACCCCGCCGCGCGAGGTCGGCGCAGTCTCCGCGCTAATCGCGGACCGCCCCGCCATGGGAGTTGTGGGGCGAAAATCGTTCGGATCACCCGACATGAAAGCTGGCCTCCTGCTTACGCTGGACTGGATTGCGGGTCAGTGTGAAGTCTGCCATCAGTATAGCCCATTGCCGCGCACCGCGCAAGGGGGCTATGGACGGCATTATAGCACAGCCGATGGCTCTTGCAAAGGGGGCGGCGGGACGGACCCCCTTCTTAACAAAGGAAGGGCGAGTTTAATGATCTGCGGTTTGCTCCCCTCAGCAATGATCTGCGGCTTGCTCCCCCAGCGGGGTTCAGTCCGCCCGCCGCCCTACGGCCCCCGGTCCAGCCACTCGCGCCCGACGAGGCCCAACTGCACCTGCTGCGGGGTGCCGGCGGCCTCTTGGTGCCACTCAAAGCGGGCGCGCTCGAAGTATTGCATGATATGCACTTTGCCGTCGCTGGGGCTGACTTCGTTGAACTCTTCGCTGATCGGGTAGCCGAAGATGGGCACGCCGCCGCCCGCCTGCCAGACGCGCCGGAACTCGCCTTTGAGCGTGTGGCCGGTCTGGGCGAAAAACGGGATAGCCGGATCGGGCGCGGCGGGCAACGGGTCGAGGCCCACGAGCTTGACCCCATTGGCAGCGGCGCGCTTGGCAGTGGCGGTAAGCAGCAGGCGACCCAGCGGTGCGAGTTGGACGCGCGATCCGGCTGCGTCTGTGTGTAGTTCAAACAGCGCCCGCTCGAAGTATTGCACCGTGCGCGGCTGGCTGTCGTCGGGGCTGCGCTCCGTCTGCTCCTCGGTCAGGGGGTAGCCGAAGCGCGCCAAGCCGCCGTTTGCTTCCCAGAAAGCGCGGAAGCCACCGCGCAGGGTATGACCCGATTCGAGAAAATAGCGGCTGTCCGACGTGGCCGGGGCGTGGCGCAGATCAAAGACGACAAAGCCGGGCGGCGGGGTGGCGAACAGGAACGGCTGGAACGAGACCAGCAGCCCCCGGTAGTCGGGGTGACGGCCCAGCCACGCTTGATCCAACGTCACCAACAGGCTGCCGCCCGCCGCTTTGATGCGGTCTACCGTGGCGCGGTCGAAGCGGTCCTGGGGCACCGCCCAACCCGTGCGCCCCGCCGCATACAGGATCTCCGGCGCGCCCGACCCAGCCACCACCAAGCTATCGCCGACAGCGGGACGCAACGCCGCCACCCGCCGTCCGGCATCAGCGGCGCGGGCGGCGGCTTCGCTCACCCGGTAGCGGTCGGTCAGCGTGGCCCAGCCGCCGAGAAACACCGCCAGCAGCAACAACAGGGTGCCGGTGTTGCCCAAGCGCAGCAGCAGGGTGCGGGTGTGCGGCCAAGTGGCCTGCTGCCGACTGGCTGCCGACGGGGTACGTCGCACCGCGCCACGCGCCGGGCGGCGATTTTCGATCCAGGGAGCCGGGCCGGACTCGTCGGGCGGCGTGCCGTCGCTGGAGTCGGCATCCAGGTCGCTAGGGGCTTCCTCGTGGCCGCGCAAGGCAGCGACGATGACGGCGGGTAGGGTTGCCAGCCAATTCGCGCCCAAGCCCACCAGCGCGGCTAACGGCGGCAGCAAGGGGGCCAACGTCGAATCATCGGCAGCCAGGCGCACGTTCTGCGTCAGAACACCGGCTAGGCTGCCCAGCAGCCATAGGTGGGCCAGCCACGGCCAGGGCTGCCGCGCGGGGCGACCCAGCCCGGCCAACAGCAGCAGAACGCCGGCAAACGTGAGCGTGTTGTTGACCAGCCGCCCAGCCAGCAAGCTGTAGAATGCGCCTTGCCCTAGCCCCGCCAGCGCGGCAGCCGGGCCACCGCCGCCGAACGCTGGGTCCAATTCCACGCTATTGCCGCTGCTGCGTAGCCACGCTTGCCACAGCAGCAAGGGCACGACACACGCAACGAGAAACAGCAGGGTCGGGCGCGGCGAGCGCAAGGCCGAGTGTGGATCGAGACTGCTGCGCGGCAACGGGCGGGCCAAGTAGAGCAACGCGGGCAACAGGGCGAGATTGCTGGGGGCCACCCACAGGGCCGCTCCCCCACACGCGGCGGCCACGACAAACCAAAGGCGCTTGTGGGGGCGCTCGGCCAGCAACGTATCGCGCCAGCGCAGGCCGGCGGCTAGGGCGGCAGACGCGGCAGCCCAGCCCAGTGCATCAGGCAGATAGGCGCGCCCGTAGTAGAGGCCCAGCGGGGCGAGGGTGAGGAACAGCGCGGCATAGACCGCTGCCCGACCCCCAGCCAAGCGGCGCATGACGACAAACAGCAATGCGGTCGCCAGCAAGGCCGCAGCCACGGTCACGGCACGCCCGATCCAGGGCTGCGCCCCACCCCAACCGCTGAACAACGCGACCAACCAAGCGTAGAGCGGCAGCCCCACAGTGACATCCAGTGGCAACGGTCCCTGCCAGGGTAATGCGGCCCGCAGGTCGCCACCGTGCGCGGCCAAGCGGCGCACGAAAGCGGCCATCGTCGCCTGGGGTGCGCTGGGCGTGTCCAGCGGGGCGGCCCACAGCAGCGGCACGCGCAGCAACACGCCCAGTCCCAACACCCCCAGCAAGCCTAACGTGTAGCGGCTCCACGCGGCGGGGCGGAGGCGCGGCAAGCGCAGACGCAAGCGGGCGCGCGCGGGACGCGGAGCTGGGCTGCCGGCACCCGCTAACCCACGCGCCGGCGGGAGGGCCAACGGCAGGCGTGGCAGTGGCGGGTCTTTGCGCGGCGGCAGCAACCGCAAGCGCCAGGGCTGCCCGCTCACGGCAGGGTCTCCAGCGCCACGCGGCTGAAAGCGATCCCCAGCAAGCGTGCATCCTCATTCATGCCTAACTCCTTCGGCGACGGCAGTGGCCCTGCGCTGGTCAGCGCCACGACGCTCAGACCGGCGGGAATCTGCCCCAAGTCTACCCGATATGTGCGCGGCGCGCCGTCTATCGTCAGTGCCGTGGCGGGGTTGTCGGCGCGGCTGACGGTCAACGGGCGGGGGTCGCGCAACGTGTTGGCCTGAAACACCAGTTGCCCATGAAACGGGGCCGGGCTGTGGACTTCTAAGGTGCCCATATTGCGAATCCAGCGGTGGCTTTCGGCG
>Ga0123338_10002542_pt1 | contig 16992 bp, 12 predicted proteins | sample grotaG_FD_89793 | JGI IMG/M metagenome (GOLD analysis project Ga0123338, IMG submission 89793) | Glacier valley bacterial and archeal communities from Borup Fiord, Nunavut, Canada, to study Microbial Dark Matter (Phase II) -... | ecosystem: Environmental > Aquatic > Freshwater > Ice > Glacier ...
CAGCGGGCGCGGCACGGCAGATCGCGCGGCTGGATTGGACCGCGCCACAGGTTGACCACGCGCAAAAGTTGACTTTGCATGTAGAGTTTGGCGACCTGCGCAACGAGTGGCCGCTATGGGTTTATCCTGCGCCCACGCCATTTCCGGATCATATTGAAGTTCACGATCCCGCCGGGCGACTGGACGCATTGCGCTCGTTCTCTTCACACCGCGCCACGAGTTTCGATCCGCCGAAGATACGCATCAGCAGCACCTTCGAGCCACAGGATAGTTCATTCGTGCATCGTGGCGGGAACATCATTCTGCTAGGCGCGGGTGTCCCGTATATTCAGCGCGTCCCCTTCTGGCGCGAATCAATTAAACTCATCTGCGATCACCCGCTGATGAACGATTTTCCACATGATGGACATGCCGATATGCAGTTCTACCATCTCGCAACCGATTTTGCTTTCGACCATACGCAGTTCGGCGTGAACGATGTGCGCCCGGTGCTGCGGCGACTGGATGCGCGGCTATTTACCGTGCTGGATTACCTGATCGAGATACGCATTGGCCGGGGTCGGCTGCTCGCGTGCGCGCTCAATATCTGCAACGGGACAGGCGACCAGACGCGCGGCCTCGACACGAACATCGCGGGGCGCTACCTGCTCGACCGCATGATCACCTATTTACAAGAGGAATAGACGATGCAGACGAACGTCACCCCGACCGATGGCATGGTCATCAATGAAGATACGGAGTTCGCGTCGGGGACGTATATCCTGCCGCACGGCTTGAGCATTGGCGCGGATGGCATCACGCTACGCGGCGCGGGGACCGTCATTCGTGGCGAAATGCAGCAAGGGATTGGCATCAAAATCGAAGGGCGGCGCGGCGTAACAGTGCGCGATCTGTCGATTGGCAGCTATCATTATGGGCTGCGCGCCGACGATTGCGACGACCTGACGATTCAAGATGTCATGGTCCGCGATACCGCCGAAATACAGGGCATCGATTCCTTTCTATACCTGTGGCCGTCCATTGAAGACGCTTACGGCGGCGCGATCCTGTTGCATCGCGTGCGCGGCGGCGTGGTACGCGGCTGTGATTTGCAACATCAGATGCACGGCGTTCAGCTTTACGGCTGTTCCGGCCTGACAATTGAGCGCAACAACGCCTCGTTCAACAGCGGTTGGGGCGTGTACCTCTCCGAGACGACGGACAGCCTCGTACAGGATAACCAGCTTGATTTCTGCAATCGCGTCTATCGCCGCCCGGAAGACGGCTCGATTCGCGTGGAAGCGGACGCGGCAGCGATTGTGCTGGTACGCAGTTCATCGCGCAATAAATTTTTGCGGAATAGCTGCCTGTGTGGGGGTGATGGGATTTTCGTTGCGGGCTATTATCATCCCGGCGGCGTGACACCCTGCAATGATAACCTCTTTGAGGCGAACGACTGCCGCCTCAGCCCGAATAACGCCATCGAATCCACATTTTCGCAGGGCAATATCTTTCGGGGCAATGATTGCAGCCGCTCCAATTATGGCTTCTGGATGGGCTATTCATGGGACACGGTGATCGAACAGAACACGGTCGAATATAACCGCTTCGTGGGGATCGCCATCGAACACGGCCACACCAACCATATCCGCGAAAATCGCATCCGGCTGAACGGCGAAGGTGTGCGCCTGTGGACGCGCGGCGGTGCGGTCGTCCCCTACTGGCCGGGCTGGGAAGTCTCCTACGGGGAAACGGTCGAGGACAATCTGATTGAAAACAACACAACCGGGTTTAGCGGCTACACCGGACCGGAGACGCTGGCGCAGTGTCGCGGGTACATTCTGCGCGGCAACACGTTTCACGATAACCGGGTCGGCGTACACTTTAGCCGCGTCGAAGATTGCGCGGTCGCGGCGAATACGTTTCGCGCCAACATTGAGGCTGCGCTGCGCCTCGTCGGAGCGCCAGACGTGCGTGCGACCGACAATATTTTCGAGGGGAACCGCGCGGACCTGATCGAACTGCATTTATAGGGGTGCGGCTTGACCCGCCCGACATGCTTCTACGTATGCGGCGTTCTCACTCGTTAAGAACGTCCCCAGCCGTCCCGCCCGAATAAACCTGCCAGACGATTTCCTCAAAATCACCTTCCGGTACTCGTTTCAAATTTGGCGCAGTCGGGATTGCAGCCCCCGCGCGCACAAATAGCGGCAGTGTATCGAGCGGCGCTTTCACATGCAGGTTCAGCGGTCCGGTGTAACGCTCGCCCGTCCAGTAGTTGATCCACTCGCCCGCCGGAAGGTATACATTCCGTTCGTCCCCTTCGTCGTAAATTGGCGCGACGAGCAGCGACGGACCGAACATATATTGCAAATCCTTGTCGTAACAGTTCGGGTCGTCCGGGAAAGCAAGCGGCATCGCGCGAATGACAGGAACGCCGGTGCGCGTGGCTTCGACCGCTGCGCTATAGATATAGGGCAACAGCGTATAGCGCAGCTTGACGTATTTGCGCACGATGTCGAGTGCTTCCGTGCCATAATGCCAGGGTTCGCGCGGGCTGTCGCCGTGCATCCTACTATGTGAACTGAACAGCCCGAATTGCGCCCAGCGCACATAGAGGCGCGGCGAAGGTTTGCCACGATAGCCGCCAATATCGCTGGACCAGAACGGCACGCCGCTCATCCCAATCGAGAGGCCGCCACGTATCGTACACGCCAAGCTGTCGAAATCGGCTGCCGGGTCGCCCGACCAGCAGACCGGGTAGCGCTGACTGCCCGCCGTCCCGCTGCGGCTCCAGACGAGGCCGTAGCCCTTTTCCTGCTCTGTGACTTCGTACACTGCCTTGTTGTAGAGCAGTGGATAGAGATTGTGCATCGTCGCGCCGGTCTGCCCATTCGCGAAGATTGCATCGCGCGGGATGTCTTCCCCGAAATCGGTCTTGAAGGCATCTGCGCCCATTCGCAAAATCGGGCGGTGTAGCTCCTGAAACCAGCGCACCGCATCTTCGTTAGTCAGATCGATGATCGCGACCCGCGCATTCCAGCTTGTCTCCGGCGTGGCAGTGCGGATAACTCCGTCGGGACGTGGCGCGAGCGAGAGGCCATAGTCGATGATGTACGGCTGGCCTGTATCCGGTCGCGTGAGGAAATAGCCGCGTTCGCTTCCGAAATTAAAAAGGTCACTCTCAATCGACATATATGGATGCTCCCAGAGCGTGAGACGCAGCCCGCGTGCTTTCAATTTTGCGATGAAGCCTTCTACATCCGGGAACGCGGCGCGGTCCCATTGAAAATCACAGTACAGCCGCCAGCGCAGCCACCAGGTATCGACGTGCAGCACGTCCGCCGGGATGTCGTGCTGCTCCAGCCCATCGATCAGCGCTTCGTGGCTGGCCTGATCGCGGTACGTCCCCGCCCCGGAGAGCCATAGCCCGAAGCTCCAGCGGGGCGGCAGCGGCGCGCGTCCGGTTATTTCCGTATAGGTGTACAGCAAATCTGACAGCGTATCACCGAAAATGTAATAAACGGTGAGCGACTCACATTCGGCAGTGATCGTGTAGCTCTGGCAGGAGGTCACGCCGAGGTCCCACGTCACCCGCGCGCCCGTATCGAGGAACAGGCCATAGCCGCGCGTACTGAGCAGCAGCGGGATATTCTTGTGCGAGCGTTCGCTCGTGGAGCCGAAGGCGTCCTGCGTCCAGGTGACGATGCGCTGCCCGCGTTTATCGAGCGGCGTGAACTTTTCACCGAAGCCGAAGAAATGCTCGTCCTGCCGCAGGTGGAACGATTGCGTAACCGCTGTGACCGCACCCGCCGCGTCTGTGATGAAACCCAGCGGCAGCACGAACGGTCGCCCAAGCCCGTCGATGTCACCGGGATTGTCGCGGAGTCGCTCGCGCCCGTCTTGATCAAGAAATCGCAGCGAGAACGAATTGCGCTCAATCTGAGTGGTGAACGCGCTGCCTTGCGCCGCAATCACCTCTCCGTCATCGTTGATCATCACGGCGTTTGGCATACGTTCGCGAAACGAATCGATCAGCATCGGAGTCGGCTGCGGAGCGCTTGCTCCCGGCGGGATGAACGTCATTCGCCAGATTTCCGGCGTGATCTGCGCAACATGCAGGTGCGCTTCCCGATTTTGAGCGGTGCGCAGCGCCAAATCAAGCACGGACTGCGCAGGGTTGACCGCGCTGATCGTCTCGATCCAGTCGAAACCGGGCGGCGCATTGTGTGGCGTGGGACGCATCAACCGGACTCCACAGTCGCAAAAGTCTGGCGGGCGCGCTCGGCTGCCCACAAGCACACCTGCCACAAATCCGCGACGGGAACGTTGGTATATGGAAGTGTATGCAAGTAAGCGGGCGGTCCGTATTCCGGTGTGAAGGTCATCTCTGGGAGACCATCCGCTGCACGCAGGGCGAGGATTTGCGCCCACTGCGCCTCGTGCCAGACCAGATGCGGCGCATATTCCGGGGCGGCGGGGTCGGGAACCTGCGGACCTTCCTCGTAGCCGACGCGCCCGTGAATGTGCCACGCCGCGCGGTTGGCGAGGTACAGCGCTTCGGCCTGATCGTCGGGCAGCCGTTCGCAGACATTCACCCAGTGGCTATAATCCGCAACAATTTTCAGCGTTGGGAAGTGCTTCAGATAGAATGCAGTGTCCCAGGGTGTGTAGAACAGCCGCCCGCGGTGCGTCTCGTGGCAAAGCGGGATGCCGAGTTCGGCTTCGAGTTCGAGCGCGCGTTCAAAGAAGCGCAGACCTTCGTCGCGGCTCATAAAATCGCGTCCGGTGTGCAATCCGATCTTGATGGGTGCATATACGGCGAGAGTCCGGGCTGTCGCTTCCAGCGCAGGAATGGTATCGACCTGCGCGGCCATGATCAGCTTGAGTCCAGCGCGCTCGACTAGGCTTGCATATTCAACCGGAGATAGCGCACTCGCGGCGGCGTAGCCATCCACGCCATCGTAGCCCGCGTTTGCGATCTGTTCGACCATCGCTTCGAGTGAGCCGGACATGCCCCACAGCGCTTTGAAGATGAGTAGTTTCATGGTGGTGTTCAACGCTCCAATTCTGAGTCGGCACAGGCCATCGCGCTGCACAAAAGGCGGTAGCCATCCGCGAGTTCGTGGCGGTCGATGCTGAGTTCATCGGCATATTCGGGATCATGTTCGATACACCCGGAGACGACGCGCGTGATACAGGCGCGGCAGGTCCCGCTGCGGCAGCTAAACGCGAGGACCAACCCGGCGCGGTCGGCAGCATCGAGGATCGGCTCATCCGGCGCGGCATCGAATGTCACGCCAGATTTGCTCAACCGGATCAGGTACACGGTCACAGCTTTTCCAGAACGGTCTCATCCGCGACGACGGGCGACCACTGCACATTTAAGCCGTCATCGGGGATCGTCTGTGTCATCTGCTCGATGACCGGGTAGAGCCGCTCGAAATAGAGCGCAAGCTGCGCCTCTGGCTGGTCCTTATGCGCGCGGATGTATGCGGCCATGATCTCGCGCGCCTCGTCGGTCAGCGCCTTGAGCCGTTCCTGCCCCGCATCGTCGTCGCCAAGCAGGTGACGCAGCCACTTGAAGCCATAGCCAACGTGAATCGCCTCATCTGCCCAATCGTAATCCATATCCTGAATGCTGCCCGCATCGCCCGCACTTTCGAGGATTTTGATCTCCGTCTGCTTCGTCCCGGAGCGCAGCAAACCTTCTTCATAATAGTGCAGGAGCGCGAGCCGCTGCGCTGGGAGCAGCCCGCCGAGCGCGTTGTAGAGCGCTGTCCCATACGGAATCAGCGCGGGAATATCCCAGCCCCAACCCTGCATCGCGCGGTAGCCCATCATGCTATGCCGCGCTTCGTCCCAAGCCCAGCGTGAGAAGTCGAGGTAAAACTCCCACGGTTGGTCGCTCAGGTCGTAGATCAACGACGCCGGAATTTCCGCTGCCCAGATTTCGTTGAAATGACTGATCGCGGACCAGACCTGCATCGCGACACGCTTATCCAGCGCTTCGATATGCTTCCATGCCTGCTGTCCCGCTGTATCGTATTTATTTTCATGCGGCAGGTGGAACAACGCCGGACGGAAGCGCGGATCGCGCGTGTTCGTGCGCGGAATTTGGAACGGTGGACGGTTTGCAAAAGCTGGATCGGGGAGCAGGGCTGCACGGGGTTCAAGGCTGCTGAGTCCCCCGGCGCTGGCAAGCATACCATTGAGGTACGCGCACCAATCCGCGTGTCCGGCTTCGCGCGGCATGGTATCGAGCGCGTATTGCGTATCGGTCAGCACATGCCGGATAACCTGCACAGTCGGCCAGTCATCCAGCGCGTCGGTACGGCTCAGGTAAGCAGTCAGCTCACGGACCAGCGCCGGGAGCGCCACGCCATACACGCCCGCGATGAACGCTTCCGGCGTCTCCGCGTTGATCAATGCTTCGGTGAAGGCAAGCACCTCCGGGTCGAACTTCTTTTCGACATCACGGCGTGGGTAGCGCAATTCGAGGACGCGCGCCCGCAGCCTGTCCGCGTTCTGCGTCGCGAGGTACAGGTGTTCCGCAAGCCGGAATTTGGTTTCGACATGCGACGTCTTGATGAACCACGCTGCATACGCGCGCATAAGCTGCCGCTCCGCGACGTAAAAACGCTTGAGGATGCGCGAGGCGTCGTTAACGCGCGTATGCTGCTGTGTCGGTCGCGACGGCGGGATGACTTTTGGCATGATCTGAACGCTCCTAACGCGGTTTGTTTTCGACCGCCATTTTTTGCTGCATTTTCACGGGCGTGTTTTCCAATAGCCACGCTTCGGTACGCTTTGCAATCTGCTCCGGCGTCTCTGTGTAGCCATAAGTTTCGAGCAGCACGGGCGTCCATTTTTTGCCCCAACGCACATGAAAGTTCTCGTCGCTCCAATCGTAGCTGACCGCCGCCGCCGATATTTCGTCGTCGATGGCTTCCCAGTGTTCGCGGTTGGCAACCTTTTCCGGCATTCCGTTCGGCTCGATCACGGTGGTGAGCAGCGCATATTGATCGACCGCCGGGAGCGTCATCATCACATTGTAAATCTGCACGACCTGCGGCACATCGCTGATTTTCATGCCAAGCTGCTGCATACGGATTTGCCCAAGCTGGCTGTGCCGGATTTCATCCCAGAGGTGGCGCGCGACGTTGTATTGATACTCCCATGTCATTTCCGGCGTCATCCACAGGATCGAGCCAAGCGTCTCCGCGGCGGTCATCTCGTTCAGATAGTGCTTGAAGCGCCATGCGCGGTGTGCTTCCGGCTGCGTCTTGCGGTCCGGCTCACTATCCACTTCCGGGTCGAAGATCGGCCAGCCCTGCTCACGCTGGCATTGCTGAAAAGGTAACAGCAGGGCATGACCATCGGGGCGAATCGGCATATCGCTTTGCGGGTCGCTCCCCGTCACGCCCCCATCGGAAGCGAGCAGCGCGGTGAGGTAGTGCTGCCACGCTTCATAGCCGGGATAATGTGCCGCAATCGTCGGCAGGAACGTTTCCGCCCAGGCAACCTGCCGTTCGAGTGCCGGGAAAAGTTTCTCTGCGACCTTGACGGTCGGGCTATCGAATGCGCTCCATGTCGCGTCGGGATGCTGGCGCAGCGCTCCGAGCAAGCCTTTCTTCGCGACGAGGTACACGCCCGCGATGACTTCTGCGGTGTTGCCTGCGTGCGCGAGTTCATCCCCGAATTTGCGCAGCGCTTCGCTCAGGCCGCGCTCCGGCGAATGGGTACGCAGTTCGCGCAGGCGCTGATAGATCAGCTCGACGTGATCGGCGCTCTCCCAGATATGCAGGCCGAATTCATTTTTCGCTTCCCACTCCGGGACGCCGGGCAGCCAACCCGCGAGCGCCCGCATTGCAGCGCGTTCCAGAAAGGCGTAGCGCTTAATGATTTCCGTGTTCTGTTCAATCGTGATATGCGTTTTTTCAGCGTTCATGGTGTCTGACCTCTGTTTACTCTATTTTACAGCCCCACGCGCCAACCCCGCGATGATCCAGCGCTGCCCGAACAGGATAATCAGCAGGACCGGAATGATCATCAGAACGCTCATTGCGCTCAACAGGTCCCAGGGGCGCGTATACGTGCTGGCGTCCGAACTCAACTGTGTGAGCGCGACGGAGAGCGGTTTGGTATCGTTGCGCTGCGCGAAAACGAGCGGATAAAGCAGCTCGTTCCAGCTAATGATGAAGTTGATCAGAAACATCGTGAAGAGCGCAGGCCGCACCAGAGGGATCATAATGCGCACGATAATCTGAAACGTGTTCGCGCCATCGATGTAGGCAGCCTCTTCGATTTCGTCGGGAACCTGCTTGACGAACGAGACGAGCGTAATGATCGTGAACGGTAATAGAAGGCTGCTCATCATCACGATCAGGCCGTGATAAGTATTCACCAGTTTGAAGGTCTGGAAGGTCTGGAACATTGGTACGAGCAGCGCGATTTGTGGCAGCGCAACCGAAAGGATTAGCGCAAGATAGACGATGTTCGCGCCCCGGAATTTGATCCGCGCGAGTGCATAGGCGGCCAGCCCGCCCGCGATCACCGAAACGCTGCTCGATCCGAGCGCAAAGACGAGCGAATTACGAAAAAAAATACCAAGCGGCACACCATTGATCAGGCGCTGATAGTTATCGAGGGTTGGAGCCGAAGGGAAGTAGCGCGGCGGGATTTGAAAAAGTTCTGTTTTCGGCGTGATCGAGGAGACGAAGATGAAATAGAACGGCAGCAGCACGACGAATACAAACAGGGCGAACCCGCTGTACGCCGCGATGCGGCTGCCGTAACGTCGCACCCAGACGCCAAAATCCGGGGTACTGCGCCGCGCCCGTGCCGGACGCGCTGCCGGGTAAAGCTGGGTCGCCACTTTATTCCACCTCGAAGCGCCGGAAGAGCGCCAGCCCAACCGCGCCAATAACCAGCACGATCAGGACGAGGATCATTCCCAAGGCCGCCGCGTAACCATAGTTGAGCGAGTTGCTTTCCAGATAAATTTTCTGCGCAAGCACCGTCGTTGAAAAACCTGGACCGCCGCCCGTCATCACGAACGGCAGATCGAAAACGGCGAGCTGCCAGACGAGCATGAACATTGCCGTCGTGACGATAATCGGCATCAGCATTGGCAACGTGATTCGTGCGATCATCGAACGCCAGTTCGCGCCATCCACACGCGCCGCCTCGTACAGATCGGATGGGATACCCTGTAACCCCGCCAGCAAAAGCAGCCCGACGAAAGGCGTACTCTTCCAGATATTCACGAAAATAACCGCAATCTGCGCCACATTCGGATCGATTAGCCAGCGCATGGAATTCAGACCGAAGAGCCGCCGCGTCAGGTCAGGGATCATCCCAAATTGATCATCGAACATCCAGCGGAAGCCGAGTGCGACCACGACCATCGGCATCGCCCAGGGAATCAAACTGATCATTCGTGCAATGCCGCGCAGCCGGAATTGCGCATTGAGCAAGTGTGCGATGATCAGCCCGAAGAACACCTGAAAAAACGTCGAGAAGCCGACGAACGACAGCGTAAAACCGAGGCTCGCACGTACAACCGGATCGTTCCACGCCTTGACGAAGTTCCCGATACCAACGAACTTCGCGGGCGGGAAGGCCGGGTTATAGCTCTGTACACTCAGCGCGGCGGTCTGGATGAAAGGATAAACCGTCGTGAACAGCCGCAGACCAATCGCAGGCAGCAGCAGCGCAACCGCAATCAGCAGGAAGCGCCGCTGGAGCGTCAGCGTGAACACGGATTTACGGATTGGCGTGTACAGGGTTTGTGTCGCCAGAATGTTTTCACCAATCAGATCAGCTTGCTGCCAAAAATCGAGTTGGTCAAGAGCGGGTCGGGCTTGGCCGACCTCTAGCATTTTGTAGGGGCGGGGCTTGACCCGCCCATCCTACGAATTCAACGCCGCGATGCGCTCTTTGCCCTGCTTGATCGCATCGACGAGCGAAGCCTGCTTCGTCAGGTAGACCGACGCGACATCATCCACGACCGTTTGCGCTTCCGCAAGGCGCGGGTGGAACGGGCGCGCGGAGAAGACATTCGCCTTTGAATACATGTCGATGGCACTCAGGAGCGGGTTGCTATCGCTTGAAAGCGCCTTCAGGATCGAGGCGCGCGGCGTGAGCAGGAAGCCCTGTTGCCTGGCGAGTTTGGGCGCAACATCGACCGAGGTCAGATACTTGAGCAGCGCCTTAGCACCGTCGAGGTTCGGCGCGGCTTTCGGGATCGAATAACCCCACCCGCCGATCCAACTCTTGCTCCCGGCTTTTCCAGCGGGCGGCAGCTCGATCACCATCTTCTCTGGCTTGAACCAGTCGGTTTTCGCCTTGCCCACATCCGCGAAGAACGGCCATTCGCGCATGAACGCAATCTTGTCAGCCATGTAGAGTTCATTCTGCGCGGTGTAATCCTGATTGAAGGCCGTTTCCGGGAAAATCTTGTGTGTGTAGATCATGTCGTACAGGAATTGCAGAGCTTCCGCGGTTCCGTCATCGAAATCGAAGACCTTGCCGCCCGCTTGCGCTGTCAGGTACGCAACGTAGACGTACATCAACGCGGGTTTGATCAGCGCATCGGTGGTCGCGAAGATGCCTTTGCTCGCATCCGTGACCTGCTTCCCGGTGTCGATCATCTCCTGCCACGTTTTCGGCGACTTGAGGTTTTTCGAGTCGAGGATGTCCTTGCGCGTGAAGAAGTAACCGACCGCGAATTCGTGCGGGATACGATAGCGTGTGCCTTCGATGCTGAGGAAGCCATCGATATGCGGCTTCATGCTTGCCGGAAAGTCGTTCCACGTCTCCGCCGGAAGCACATCGTTGAGCGGGAGCATCCAACCCGCGCGCATGAAGGTCGGGGAGCTGTCGTCGGCGTCACTGAGCAGATCAACCGGGCTGTTGCCCGCCGCGAATGCCGCGCTATAGCGCGTGAGCATGTCGTTACCGGAGACGGGACCGCCTTCTAGCTTGACCGTCAATCCGCTTTGCTTCTCGAAATCCGGCAGGACGCTCTTGATCGCCGGATGTGCGAATTCCTGAATGGCGAAGACAACTTCGTTGGTCTGTTGCCGCAGGATGTTTGGCGCGTAAATCCCCTGCGCGAGCAGCTTGCCGCCGCTCGTTGCAGCAAGCGCGGCAGCAATCGCCCCGGCAGAGCTTTTCAAAAAGAGGCGACGGCTGAATGTGTTTTTGGTCATGGCTAGTTCTCCCAAACAAAAACTTGCAGACTTTTCAACTCGTGGTAGATTGTATAGACAATCTGCTTCTAAATATATAGTCCTTTTTGCAGTTGTCAAGAACCCGGATGGGGAACCATGTTACAAGCGACGCTGATCAGCCATACGCATTGGGACCGTGCCTGGTATGTCACATTTCAGGAATACCGCGTGCGGCTCGTGCGGCTCATCGACAGGCTGATTGACCTTTTGGAGCATGATTCGGGTTTCCGCGTGTTCATGCTCGATGGGCAGATGAGCATCCTCGATGATTACCTTGAAGCGCGACCGGGGCAGGCCGCGCATTTACAGGCACTCGCGAAGGCAGGACGCATCCTCGTCGGTCCCTGGTTCGTGCTTGCCGATGAATTCCTCGTCAGTCCGGAGTCGCTGATTCGCAATCTCACGCTGGGGCGCAAGTTGGGTGAAGCGTATGGCGGCGTCGCGAATATTGGTTACGTGCCGGATGGCTTCGGCCATATCGCGCAGCTTCCGCAGATTTTGCGCGGCTTCGGCATCGATAACGCCTTCTTCTGGCGCGGAATGGGAACCGAAGGCGACCGCCTTGGCACAGAATTCATGTGGCGTGCGCTGGATGGCTCTACCGTAACGACAATCCTCATGCCCTGGGGCTACCACAACGTTACGAATCTTGGGTATGGCATTCACTGGGGCGATGTCTCGCAAATGACGTTCAATCCCGAACTCGCAATACGCAAGATCGAGCGCGCGGTTCACAAACTCGAAGATATGACGAACACCGGGACGGTCCTGCTCATGAACGGGATCGACCACGCCGAAGCCGAGCCGCGCATCCCGGCAATCATCGGCCACGCTAACGAGGAAATAGAGGGCGTGACGATTACGCATGGCACGCTCGCGGAACATCTGGCGAAGGTGCGCGCAGAGGTGCAAGTACGAGGCGTTGAACTACCGGACTTCGAGGGCGAGTTCCGCTGGGGACGCTACTCCGAAATTTTGCAGGGCGTGTATTCGACGCGGATTCACCTCAAGCAACAAAACCACGCGCTCGAAATATTGCTCGAAAAGGTTATGGAGCCGCTTTGCGCGCTGGCATGGGCGGTTGGCGCGCCCGTCGAAGACAGCACGCAGGACCTGATTGCGCTGGCGTGGCGTTGGCTGCTGCTCAACCATCCGCACGACGATATGTACGGCAGCGGGATCGACAAAGTGCATCACGAAATGGCGTACCGATTCAGCCAGGCACGGCAAATCGCAGACGTACTAATCCGCGATGCGTTCCGGTTGCTTGCGCTTGAGGTCGATTTTACGACGCAGAGTGGGACCCCGATCTTGTGCTTCAATCCGCTGGGCTGGCAGCGGCAGGATGTCACAGAAGCGGTGATGGACTTAGACTATGACGACCTGGCAGCCAACGATTTCCAGATTGTCGGTGAAAGCGGGACCGCCATGCCGCATCAGGTCATCGCGGATGAGCAGCTATTCTGGATGGAAGTTCTTAAACCCAATCGCAAGCGGCGTGTGACCGTCCTACTTTCGACGTTTGTGACAAGGTGTGGACTTGGGATCGTTTACCTGCAACCCCGACAGGGTGAGCGCGACTCCAAGACCGATTTGGTCATGCACGAGCGCGGCGCGGAGAACGGCTTTGTGCGGTTTGAGATTGAACAGGACGGCGGCCTGACCGTCACACAAAAACTGACAGGTCAAATCTATACGGGCTTGAACCACTTTCACGATGTCGAAGATGCAGGCGATGAATATAGCTACTGTCCCGCGCCGAACAGCCATACGGTGAGTACGGTCGGCGTCCCGGCAAAGGTGGAGCAAATCGAGGCCGGACCCGTCCGCGCCGGGTTTCGCATCCATTGGGATTTGCCCATCCCCGCAAGCTTGAACGCCGACCGGACCGGACGTAGCGCAGAAACCGTTACTCTGCCGATCACCAGTGAGGTTTACCTCTACACGAACGCGCAGGAAATTCGGATTGTCACGACGATCAACAACGCCGCGAATGATCACAAATTGTCGGTCGCGTTCCCAACCGGGTTACACGTAAAACAGGCGTTTGTAGACGAGTCGTTCATGATCGCCGCGCGCGATTTGCAATTGCCGCCGTCGCAAGGCTGGGTCGAGGACCCGACGCCGCTCATGCACCAGCGCGCGTTTATCGATTTGAACACGGGGGAACATGGCTTCGCGGTGCTGAATAAGGGGCTGCCTTCGGTGGAAGCACACCCGGATGGGACGATCATGCTGACTCTACTGCGCGCGGTCGGCTGGCTCTCCCGTGATGATCTCTCCACGCGCCGGATTGCGGCGGGTCCGCTCGTGCCGACACCGGGCGCGCAATGTTTGGGCGATTACCGCTATGAATATGCGATGCTCCCACACCTCAAAGGTGCAGGAGCCGTTCATACTCAAGCCTATCAATACACCACGCCGACATTTGCCCGTCGTGCCGATACACATCCCGGCCTCGACCTGCGGGAAATGAACATCACGCGCGACGACCCGGCGCTTGTGCATACCGTTGAATGGCCGCGCGGCGGCAAACTGCATAATGGATTTAGCCTCGTTTGGCTCGGCGACGGTGGTACGTTTATACTGAGTGCGATCTATCGCAGCGGTGAGGCGCTCATCGTGCGGATGTATAATATTACGCGCGAGCCGCAGGAAACGCATGTGTATTTTGGCTTGCCGCTCACGAAGTTGGAGCGCGTGCGGCTGGATGAAACATTGCTTGAGGAACTGCCGCTTATGGACGCCAACCATAGCGTGATACGAGCCAATGGCGGGGAAGTGATCACGCTGCGGCTGACGCTTGCAGTTCACGCTAATGTTCAGTAACATGTCTAGACAACCAGATTAAAGTTCTCATGATTACACTCACACGCGACACCGAATCACCCCCACTGCACATCCAGATCGCGACCATCTTCCGTAACCGCATCCTTGGTGGGGAGTGGCCTGCGGGCGCGAACATCCCACCCGAAAAAGACCTTTGCGCGGAGTTCAACGTCGCGCGTGGGACGATTCGGCAGGCACTGCACAGCCTCGAAGAAGCGGGCTACCTGCGTCGCGAACAGGGACGCGGGACTTTCGTTGAGATGGATTGGCAGCGCAGTATCGCCCCCAACGCGAAAATCGGAACGGGACATCTCGCGTTCGTCGTACCCTATGTGCGCGACTCTTCCGTTTCAACAATTCTGGTGGGTTTCCAGCAGGTCGCGCAAAGCCTCGACTTTTCTGTGATTTTCCACCATGTCAACAATGATTTCGAGGAACAATCGAAAGTGATCAGGCGTTTGGTGCGGGATGGTATCGACGGCGTGGCGCTTTACCCGGTCGATTCCGATCACGCGCTGCCGTTGGATGCGCTGGCCGAGCGACATATTCCGCTCGTGCTGATTGACCGTTATCTGAAAGGTCGCGCCACCGATTACGTCATGACGGACCACTTCGGCGGCGCGGTGCGCGGGACGGATTACCTGATTAGCCGGGGTCATACGCGGGTTGGGTTCGTGACCTGGGCTTCCCCTGCGGTGAGTATGGAACACCGCTTCATCGGCTACCGCCGTGCAATGGAAGAGCGCGGATTGCTCATCACGCCGGACGATGTGTGCATTGTGAACGGCTATCCCGCCTTCGACCTGCGCCCGCTCATTGAATTCCTCTCGCGCCCTGATCGACCGACCGCCATCTTTGCGGCAAATGACCAGATCGCGAGCGCGGTCTACCGGGCAGCTTCGATAGTTGGTATCAGCATCCCGACGCAGCTATCGGTCGTCGGCTTTGATAATCTCGACCTATCGCCGCACCTCGACCCGCCGTTGACCACAGTGGCGCAGCCTTTCATAAAAATCGGTTCGACGGCAGCCGAAATTCTGCATAGCCGCTTGCGAGGAGAGCGTGCGGGATTGCAGCAGATCACGCTTTCGGCCTCTCTCGTAGAGCGTGAGTCCGTCGCGGTAAAACTGTAGTTGAACTGACAGGAGGAGCCGATGCTTTAATCCGACAAATTCAGCGTGGATGCGCTATGCGTTAATAATTCATAGCCTGTCGTGGTCACGACAACATCATCTTCCAATTTCATGTTGCCAAAGCCGACCCCATATACGCCGGGTTCAATACAGAAGGTCATTCCCGGCTCTTGCAATGCAGTCTCGCTATCGAGGCTCGGCCACTCGAACGAGGTGGATAGCCCAATGCCGTGACCGATGCGGTGGGCGAGCTTATACCCCGCCCCTTCAATGACACGGAGCGCCGCCGTGTGTGTCTCATTGCAGGGTTTGCCGGGACCCAATGCCGCGAGTGCAACATCATAAGCGGCTTGAACAACATCCCATGCTGCCCGTTGAGCGGCGCTCGGCTCTCCCAAAACAAACGTGCGGCTGGCATCTGCCTGATAGCCCTGAAACTCCGCGCCGATGTCGATCATGATCGTATCGCCGCTCGCAATTTTGCGGTTGGTCGGCATCCGTATCGTGATCGGTTTGTTGTTACCGCTGATCACCGTCGGCTCGAAGGAGAGGCGCGCACCTAACCGTTGCATGGTAAAGGCCAACCGTGCTGCGACTTCGAGTTCATTCAGTCCGGGGCGTAGCCACGCGCGAATGTCATCGAAAGCCGCATCCGTGATATGGCACGCTTCCCGGAGCAGGCTCAACTCAAGTGGCGTCTTAACTCGTCGCAGCACGGCGATTGGTGCACCAATGTCTAGGAGTTCAATGTCGGGTTGTGCGGCACGAATAACCTCATAGCTGGTCACAGGTATTCGATGCAGACCAATCACACCCATACGCCGAATTGAAGTGCTTGAGAGAAATTCACGCAACATCGGCAGCGGGTCGAACGCGCCGTTCCAATTCTTGATACCGGAGACTTCGCGCGCTTCTTCAAGCTGCCAGGTAAAATTCAATACGCACACCAAATCGGACGGACTACGCATGATCGCCCATCCGTCGCCAAGCACAGGGACAAAATTGGTGAGATAGCGGAAAGGGTCCGTGTGTCCGGGACCCCCGTAGATCAACACCAAATCACATTCATTTTGCTGTGCGATGCCCCATACCGCGCGCCGTCGCGCCACAAGTTCCGTTTGCCACTGTTCAGCGCTTACAATATCCATTTAAAGATTCTCCGCGAGGAAAGCCAGAACAGAAGCCCACGAATTGACATTGGCGTGTGCGTATCCCTGCGCGTCCCCGCCATAAGCGTATACCATGCCATCGACCGGATGACGCGATGCGGTGACGGTCGCCGGGATGTGTCCTGCAAGGATCATATGTCCTGCGTTTGGATACCGGATATGTCGATAAGGATGTGCGAAGTTATGCGCCGCCAGCCGTCGTATCACTGCATCGGCCATTTGCGCGCTCGGCCACATCGCATCTTCTTCGCCCGAAATGAGCAGCACCGCACCATTGATGCGCTCTACGGGGATTTCGGCGGCCTGCACCATTTTCTTTTGAGTCAACGCACGCAGAAAGCCAGGTGTCAGCGGGATCGGCTCCGGTCCGGCGGGTACATCGTCTTCATAGAGAACATAGGGGATTGGTTCACCGCGAAAGGTCCACGACGATTTTGCGCTGCCACCATCGGCGCTGAAACCTGCCCATGCTGTATGGCTTGGCACATACGCAACGACTGCCTTGATTTGCGGGAAAGTCGCGCCGAGCAACAACGATAGTTCGCCGCCGCGTGAGCCACCCGTGACGGCGATCCGATTCGGGTCGAGTGCCGGATGCGCTTGAAGCCAATCGAGCGCCGTCTCGAAGTATTCGAGCGGAATTTC
>Ga0123338_10002544_pt1 | contig 16970 bp, 17 predicted proteins | sample grotaG_FD_89793 | JGI IMG/M metagenome (GOLD analysis project Ga0123338, IMG submission 89793) | Glacier valley bacterial and archeal communities from Borup Fiord, Nunavut, Canada, to study Microbial Dark Matter (Phase II) -... | ecosystem: Environmental > Aquatic > Freshwater > Ice > Glacier ...
GATGACATAACATTGACGTCATACGCCTTGTTTTGAACAAAGAGGTCACCCACAAAACTGCGACTACTGGCAAAACCGCTAATAATTTGATCACGGTATTGAACAAGGGCGAGACCGAGGAGTACCAGCGCAACTATCGAGACAAACAACAATCCAACATGACGTTTTCGGTATGGCTTGGCGTGATGCGCCTTCAGTTTGACATGTTTATGAACAGACGCTTCGTGACGACTCAGCTTATTAGTGACCATACCCCTACCCTCGGATTATATTACTGTCGTTATTCTAGCATAAAGGCTGTGCTTACAGCAGTTTCTAAAGAATAAGTGCAATACGAAGAACGACAACAATCAAGAGGCTCAACACAATCGTGACCCATAGCGTAATGTAGCGAGTAATCCAGCCAAAGAGCGCGAACGTCAGCAGGTAGAGTAAGACGCTCCAGCCAAGTGCCTCGAGCCAAAATAACCCTGCTGTCCAGCTCGCAAGATTCCACAGCAAGGCAGCAGTCGCCACAGCGGTGATAATTGGCCGAGCAATGCGCAAGCGGATCATAAGGCCAATCGCAATCACCGCAGCAAGAATCGTCGCAATCGTACCCGCGAGCGGCGTTGCGTTAGTACACATTGACGCATCAACAATCTGACGACAAGTGAGCGGCTCGACAACATAGTGGGCAATTAAAAGAGTTAATAGCCAGAAAATAATACCCGTAACGGCGCCGATCGCAACCGTTCGTCCCCAGGCAGCCCAACCCGCGCTAACGACTCGTTGGTCTGTGATGATTACTTGCGCCATGACTCACCTCTTTTTCTCCCACCGGTAGCTTATTTACATACCATACCGCACCAACTAGTCCTATGACAATACCCCCGATCACATCGAGTGGTGTATGGACCAGTGCCAGCACACGACCAACAGATATCAGGCCAACCAATACCACTAGCAGCAGCGTCGTCTTTTTCATCCTTGTCTCGAACCACACCGCGGCAGTAATCGCCGTCGTAAACAGGGCGTGATCTGATGGGAAACCAGGGTTATTCAGATACAGCGCACCAGGGGCAACGCCAAGGATCTCGAACGGACGTTCAAATGAAGGTTGATAGATAGAGGCGGCGAGTTTCGCTACCAAGTACGCCGTCAGTCCTGCCATCAGAATGCGTGTATACGCCTGGAAGCGGCCACCTTTTGGCACCTTGAAAAGCAAAGCATAGGCACCGATCAGAACAACGAGGATGACGGCGCCATCAGCGATGAAGTGGACGAGGAGTTGGAGGATGGTCATGTATATATAATACTACTATCTGTCGACGGGTTCAGTGAAAAAAGTTAAAGATTATTTAATAAAAATGACGTAATCTTAAGTAATATGAAAGATATTACACAGACATATGAAGCTATTACTTATTGAGGACAACCAGCGTCTCTCCGAAAGAATCTCCTATCATCTTAGGAAATCTTACGTTGTTGACGTCGTAGAGAGTGGTGAAGATGCACTCGAGAAAGTAAAAAATATCGAATATGGCGTCATTCTCCTCGACCTCGGGCTCCCTGGAATGTCCGGACTTGAAGTATGCAAAAATATACGTCGTCTAAAAGTAAATAACCCTATCCTTGTCCTTACAGGGAACGCAGATATGACCGACAGAGTCGCACTGCTTAATGCTGGCGCCGACGATTACGTCACCAAACCCTTTAACACTGATGAATTACGGGCACGAATCGCAGCTGTCGGACGTCGTCAAACACGTAGTCACATCAGATCAATCATTACATACCGTGAGCTCACTATGGACATTGACCAGCACAAGGTCTCGCGGGCCGGTGCAGAAATAACCCTCAGACGAAAAGAATTTGATATCCTTGAATACCTCATTACCAACAAAGGCCGGATTATGACACGCGATATGATTATGGATCACGTTTGGAGTTCACATACTAATAGCTGGACAAGTACTGTAGACGTACATATTAAACACCTCAGAGACAAAGTCGATAAACCGTTCGAAGATGCTTACATAAAAACAGCCTACGGATTAGGCTACAAGATTGATGAGGGGTAACGCATGGGCATAAGGCACCTCGTTGCTTCCTCTATGAGGATATATAACGCGGTGCTTCTCCTGCGAGTTCGTCGCTCAACCGAGCATATGACGTTTATCATTCTCGTTGGTTCGTTCTTGTTGGATATTTTACTCATCGCATTTTTGTGCTTTAGTTTTCTCGTCCTCGACAATCAGTATGTGCTAGGTCGGGTATGTATCGGCGTGTTAGCGCTCGCATATCTGCTGTTAGTCGGTTACTTTATACAGAAAAAGAAAGCACGTGTTAGCGCGTGGATGCTCGTCAGCCTTTATGGGTTCATCGGTTTGTCAATTCTCCATACGTGGGGCATTAATGCCCCGATTGGCATATTGCTTCTCGGTTTCGTTATTGCCCTTACAAGCGTCATGCTCGATGCGAAACAGATCGTTACCGTTACGGCTGGAGTCATCCTGTCACTTATCCTACTGCAACATTTCAGCATGATCGGGCTTAGCCAGCCTGATCGTTCTATGCTTGATGATAACTCGACCTATGGCGACGTCACTAGTTACGCTGTTATATTCTGCATTTTCGCACTTATCGCCTGGCTGTCTCGACGCAAAATGGAAGACACTCTCGCCAGAGCAGTAACAGCAGAACACACCCTCCAGCAAGAAAGAGATGCTCTCGCGATGAGAGTCGAAGAGCAAACAAAGAGCCTCAGAGATGCACAGCAAAAAGAGTTAAAACAGCTCTACAAGTTTGCAGAGCTCGGTCAACTCACAACGATAATCCTACATGAGTTAGCGAACTACCTTAGTATCCTGACATTAGATATTGACGACATCGAAGAGCGCCACCAAAACTCTGTCGCGATCAACCATGCCAAGGAAAGTATATTTTATATCGACACAATTATTGAGCAAGTACGAAACCAGATAAAAGTGAGTGACAATACCCGGAGATTCGATGCGCTCGCTACAACCAAAGAATCCATTGAGCAGCTCCGTAAAAAGCTAAGTGACGCTAACTTGAAGCTTTTCATAGAAGACAGTGGATCAAATCGATATGTCATTTACGGCGACCCTCTGAGGCTCTTTCAAGCAATTACAATACTCGTTACAAATGCCGTTCAGGCCAAGCGAGCGGTGCATCACGAAATATCTATCGAGGTAAGTTCCAACGCCTCATATATAACCATCTCCGTCAAAGATTTTGGCAAAGGCATCCCAGAAACTATGCGCAAGACATTGTTTGAACCACAAAAGAACACTAAAACTGCCGGCCTAGGGATTGGCTTGTATGTCACAAAACAAATTATTGAGACGCACTTCAAAGGAAGGCTCTGGCTCAGTTCTTCAATTGAATACACGCAGTTCAATATAGAAATACCAAAAAGTAAAACGAGATCAGCTCCTAGCGGGCATATTCATACCCGAAATGCCCCCACCGTGCCGTCGCTTCATACACAGGTCGCTTCAAATCCAGCGCCCGAATAATCCCATTCGGCGACAAGTCATAGCCCTCGATTTTTTCTTCTCGACCGTCAATCACCACCGTCGCTTCTAACGGCTGATCAAACCCGATCGCATACGCCAGATACACAAAGACCTCCGTTGCCTTCCGGGCCTGCAAATAATCGACGGCGATCTTTCTCGCCATATAGGCGGCCGATCGATCGACTTTACTAGGGTCTTTGCCGCTAAATGCGCCGCCGCCAATAGGAATACGGGGGCCATAGTTATCAACGATCAGCTTTCGACCAGTCAAGCCGGCATCAGCATCGAACCCACCGACGCTCCAATCTCCTGCCGGATTAATATGCAGCGTGACGTCTGCACCGATGATCGCAGCCGATTCCTGATGTAGCCAGTCGAGGATGTTCGCTGTCAGGACAGCTTGTGGTGCATGTTGAAAACTAGCCACAATCGATACGATCTTACCGTCCTTCGTCGTTACCTGTGTCTTGCCATCGTACGGCCAGAGTTTGTACAAATACTGATTCAGTTTCCGCGCCAGCACAAACTCTAGCGGCAATAATTCAACTGTCTCGCTGGTTGCATAGCCGACCATAATTCCTTGGTCTCCAGCGCCGCCGGTATCAACACCCTGCGCAATCTCTGGGCTTTGGGCGGCGATATGTTCAATCAGCTCGACCTCACCCGCGAGTCGTTTGACAATTGCCGGCACGTCAACGTGTTTCGCTTTCGAGGTCACTTCGCCTGTGACGAACACCTTGCCGTGTCCACCGGCGACATCGACGGCAACTCGTGCATCAGGATCTTCTGCGAGGTGCGCATCCAATATTGCATCCGATATTTGGTCACAGATCTTGTCGGGGTGTTTTGGCGAGACGCTCTCGGCGGTTTTAAAAATTGACATAAAAATACTCCTTCTACGTATCTTTCATACCCGACGGCAGGAAAGAATAGAAGGAGTGAACATCTTATCTTCCCTTTTCGTAGGGCTAGAAGGGGCACCGTTGCCTCCATAAAAGATATGAAGGCTGGTTGCCGGCAGGTCATAGAGCTAGATCTCTCGCTGCACTCTGGATACGTGTTTAATTGTTTTACTTAGCTAGTATATCAGCTTATTTACTGAACGTTCCTTTTGCTTTTTTCGCGAATCGTTCCGCAACACCGGCAAAATCCTTCAATTGATTTAAATATACAATTGTGGTATAACATCGGTATACACATCCGTGTGTACCTTTCACCCTCGACAAGACAGGAAACACATGACCACTGACTCACCGCAGACCTACATCGAATGCCCGTGTCCAGAGAGTTGCGTGGAATGCGACAACGGGAATCACTGCCGATGCAAGAAATGTCCCCGTACTCGCTAGCCTTCGGGCAGCTCCCGTCTTCAAGCCAGGGTGAAAGAGGCCGCGTTTTTACGACGCGGCCATTTTCACGCCCCTACGCCATCAGTAGCGGACATGACAAACACCAAGGCTTACTTAAATTTATACGCGTTGAATAATTCAACCCACTGATGCAAGCGCATCTCGGAAGGCTTGATACCCGCAGGCAAGCCGATCCTCTTTTGTGGCGTCTTTGCAAAAATCTTTGGGTCAGAGAAACAACCTTCAATAAATCCACGATACTTTTCCATCTCACTAAGGGGAATAAATGGTTCATCACGTTTCTTGATTTCGATCAGGACCGTATCAACAGCTGGCGGTGGTGTATAGTCACTGCGCTTCAACGGGCGACGAATACGGACACCAAAGGTCGGACCGATCATCATGCCCAGTTGCCCCGTAAATCGATCAGAGTTCGGGAGGAGCTTGTTGGCAAATTGCTTTTGGACAATCAGATAGGCAGCTGACGGCGGATTGATATCCTCGGTTATCTTGTGAATAATCGGTGAACTTAGGTGGAATGGAATGTTGGCAAAAATCTTGTAGTGACCATTCGGCAGTTTCATCTCGAGGAAGTCACCTTCCTTCACTGTCACGTTTTCATAGCCGCGCATATTTTCGCGTAATTTTTCGGCCGCAAGTGGCTCGAACTCAATCGAATAGACGTGCAATACTCTACTGGCAAGCGCCGCCGAAATAGCTCCAGTTCCCGCCCCAATGTCGTACACGATGTCAGATGACTTGATATTCGTGTGTCCAATCAGCTCTTTAATAAAGTCCTGACCCCTGAGGTTATGCTGTGAATAATTGTCTAAACGTTTCATATCTCATCTGATTATAGGCTAATTACCTCTTATCGACTATAATAAGAGTAGTAAATGAGTAAACAACCCTTCCCTATTGTCACTGTACGTCTTGAAAAGATCATCGGTGGTGGACAAACACTCGCGACCATGGATGATGGCCGCAAACTTTTTGTATGGGGCGGCTTGCCAACTGAAGAAGTGGAAGTCCAGCTTTTTCGCAAGAAAAATAGCTTTGCAGAAGGCTACGTTGTCTCAGTCTTGAAACCAGCCAAGGATCGCATCGAAGCGCTTGATCCCGGCAGCTTCGTCTCTACTAGCCCATGGCAAATCATGAAATTCGAAAGTGAACAAAAGCACAAAGCCGAACTTATTAAAGAAGCCTTCGCGCTCCACAACGTCACACTTCCTGGCGATACAAGCGTCTACACTGATGGCAATGAATATGCCTATCGTAACAAAATGGAATTCAGCTGGTACTGGGACAAAGAAGCCGAACAACTCGACCTCGCCTTTTTCGGCCGTGGCACGCACAGCAAAATCGCTGTCGATGGCAGCCACCTCGCGATAGAGAGCATCAACACAACAGCCCTTGCGATGCGCGACCTTCTTCGAGCACACCACGCAACTGGCTTCTCACTAAAGACACTCCTTGTTCGTGCTAACCAAAAAGGCGACGTCTCGATGCAGCTCTACGTAAAGAGCGAGTCATTTAACCCTATTCGTGAAATCGATATTGAAGCACTCGGCGTTAAAGGCTTTGAAATGATCTACTCGAACCCAAAGAGCCCAGCCAGTGTCATTACCAAGCGACTTCAAACCTGGGGTAAAACGTCTCTGACAGATACTATCAACGACGTTGAATTTAGCTACGCCACTGAAAGCTTTTTCCAGATTAACCTGCCTGTTTACGAACAAGCCCTACTTGATATGAAAAAATGGGTAGACCCAGCAAAACCGACTGTTGACCTCTACAGTGGTGTTGGTACGATTGGCCTCACTATCGGTGCTCGCGACCTGACATTGGTTGAAATCAACGAAGGTGCTGTCCGCGAGATGAAAGAGAACATCGACCGTTTGAAAATCAAGCACGCTCAAGCTGTGCACGCTCCGAGCGAAAAAGCCCTCGACTTTATCAAAGCTGATGCAACGATTATCGTTGACCCCCCTCGTGCTGGACTCGACAAGACAATTGTCGCTCACCTCCTAGAGACAGCACCAGCTCGAATCATCTACTTGTCATGTAATCCTGTCACACAGGCCCGCGACGTTGAACTGCTTCTCGAGAAGTACGAAATTACCGCACACCAAGGCTACAACTTCTTCCCTCGCACACCGCATATCGAAAACCTTGTCATCCTCGATCTCAAATAGATATAATAGTACTATACTTTGTATAGCAACGGTGCTATACTACGACTATAAATAATCTATACCATTGTCCGTCGCTGCCGCGATTACCGGAATGAAAAAGGAGTCATCACTATGTCAAACGTTTTAATTGTGCTTGGAAGTGCCCGTAAAGGCCGCGTTGCAGAAACTATTCTCGGTTACGTCAAAGATGCTCTCGCCAGCCGCGAAGACCTCACGGCAACTGTTGCTGACCTAAAAGAAATAAACCTCCCCTTCTTTGATAACGAGATGAGCCCAGCTAATCCAGAGTACGCCCCAACAAACGAAAACGTCCTTGTATGGCAAAAACTCGTCAACGACGCCGACGGCGTTCTCTTTATTACCCCTGAATACAATCACACACTCAGTGCGATCGAAAAGAATGCTTTCGACTCTCTGTACAAAGAATGGACAGACAAGCCAATCGCTGCCGTTGCGTACGGATGGACTGGTGGATCACGTTCTATCGAAACGCTCAACGACCTTATTCCTCACCTAGGTGGAGACTTCAAGGCAAACCCTAGCCAACTTGCTTTCATGAAAGACATCAACCCTGATGGCTCATTGATCGACGAAGATGGCGTCAAAGCACAGCTTCAGGCAACAATCGCCGAACTATAGAAACTTGCATCTCACTGTTCCCTTGATTAATAGCTGTTTTACCCCTATCATACAGGTATACAACTAACCATAAATGGAATAGAGAGACACATGCAAATTACGATTGTCGGAGGCGGCTTTGGTGGAGTAAAAGCCGCTCTCGACTTGTCTAAGGACAAGACTGCCCAGATTACCCTTATCAGTGACAAAACTGATTTCCAGTACTACCCTGGTCTCTATAGCACCGCAACAGGACACAGCAGCCTGCAATCCTGGGTTCCACTCGGCGAAATTTTCGCTGGACGTGATAACGTCAAGATTATTATCGATACTATTGCTAGTATCGATAAGGCGGCAAAGACGGTCACGAGCCTTTCGGGCACAGTGTATGCGTACCACACGCTCATTCTATCGCTCGGGTCAGTCACGACATACTTCGGCATAAAAGGCCTCGATGAATATGCCTATGGCATCAAATCGGCCACCGAAATTACTCGCTTGAAACAACACCTCCTCGATGAATATTCTATTCACAATGGTGTCGACAAGAACTATCTCATCATCGGCGCCGGTCCAACTGGTGTCGAGCTTGCCGCATCACTCGGTACGTATTTGCGCCAACTTAAAAAGCATTTCAACAAACCTAATCTAAAGATGCGCATCTCTATCATTGAAGCTGCCCCACGCGTTCTACCACGAATGTCAGAAGCTGCCAGTGCACTCGTCCAGGCCCGACTCAAAAAACTTGATGTTCATGTTGAGCTCAACAAAAAAGTCGAAGAGCAGACAGTCGATAGCCTTATCGTTAGCGGTAAACCGATTAAAAGCCACACTGTCATCTGGACATCTGGTGTCGCAACCAATCCATTCTATGAAGCGAACGCAAGTCAGTTCGAATTTTCAAAGAATCATAAAATCGTCGTTGATGAATACCTTCGCTCAAGCGACAATGTATATATCCTTGGCGATAACGCCTTTACGCCATACTGCGGCCTCGCGCAAACCGCATTACGCGATGGAACTTTCGCGGCACGGCACATTCTCCACAAGTCAAACAAAAGCTACGTTGCAAAAATGCCACCAGTTGTCATCCCAGTTGGTCATAACTGGGCGATCTTTGAGTATAAGAAGTTCCGTTGTTCAGGCATCATTGGCTCAACTATTCGAAGTGCGGCTGACTTCACCGGCTACAGCGACCTTCTCCCCTTTGGCCAAGCACTAGGTGTCTGGCACGCACAAAGAATCAAAGAAGATGTCTACTTCCCCGTCAATGAGACAACGACTAACTAGATAATTGCTTCAGCGCGGCGCAAACGAACATGCGTCGCAGCTGTCGCACCAGCCACAACCGTCACATAGACGAGTCCAACTAAACAACTTTGCAAGATGTGGCTTGGGAATGAGATCAATAGATACGTTCCACTCGCAATCGTCGCAAGCACAAACCCATAACTCGTCATGAGTTTTTTTATTGTAGGCTTAAAGAATGCGAGGCTTGCAAGAATAATACTAGTGAGCGCTATAAGTACATGGATAAGGATAATCATAATCCTAGTATACACTACGCCAGATAGCCGCCAATGCCAATTAAGAGCAGCATCGAAAGTAGTATCAGCAAAGAAACGCCAAACATTTTTCGAGCCCATTTTTCATCATTCAGCGTACGATACGATCGAATCCCTAGGACGAGCCAATACGCCGATAACGCCGTACTTATAACCAAGTAGATGATGCCCGTATAGCCAAAGAGCGTCAATAGACTCGCGCTGATCGCATACAGAATGGTAAAGATCAGAATCTGTTGCTTCGCACTTTTCATGCCATACACGACAGACCAAATTGGCAGCTTGGCACTGGCGTAATCAGAACGACGAAACATCGCAATGGCATAAAAATGAGGCATCTGCCAAAAGAACATGATCAGGAAAAGAATTATTGCCGCTGCATCAATATTTCCTGTCAAGGCAGTATACCCAGCTACCGGCGGCAATGCGCCAGCTACTCCACCAATGATTGTACTGAGTACTGTCGTTCGTTTCGCAAAGCCATAAACGGCAACGTACCAGACAAATGCGATCACTCCCAGGACGAAGGTTAACAGGTTCGTTAAAACCAGAATTGCTACAAACCCACCTAGGCCAAGAATGCTTGCAAATACCAGTGCCTTCGGGACACTCATGACACCGCTGGCGATATCACGCTTGGCGGTTCGCTTCATACGCTTATCAATATCGCGATCAAGCACATTATTCACAACGCAGGCTGATGCGATAATAAGCGCAATACCAAAGGCTGCGCCGATCAAGGCTGCTAGTTGAAACGGCACGACACTTGCTGCCAAGAAAAATCCAGCAATACCACTGAGTGTATTACTAAGTGTAATGCCCGGCTTTATCAGCTGCAGATACGAACGAGACCGTCGCTCCACTAGATTCCTTCGTGCTGCTTCATGTACAGTTGCATCTGATCAGGTGTCATGCGCATCATATTGTAATCGAGGTTATTCATAATCCAGATCGTCCCAACGACAACAATCAAGACGATAATGATCGCAAACACGAAAGTAATTAACCTCCAGCGACTACCTTGTCCGATATGGAGGAAAAAGACCGATTGCACAATCAGCTGCATGACCGCAACCCCAAGAATAATATAGACTAACGTTTCCATTGGCCAGATATGATTCACGACAACGAGGTATGCCACTAACGTCGCAAAGACGGATAGTATAAACCCAACGATATACGAAGCGTACCGAGTTGATGTGTCGTGCGTTGTCATTCGCCCCTTCATCACGCAGCTCCCATAAGATAGACAATGCTAAAGACAAAGATCCAGATTACATCAAGGAAGTGCCAGAACATACCGAATAATGCCAAACGACCGAGGTCACTCTTCTTGAAATTAAATCGCCATAATCGTACGATCATCACAATCAACCAGAGTAATCCAACAGCAATGTGCAATCCATGTGTTCCGACAAGCGTAAAGTACGCTGACAGGAAGGCACTACTCTGCCAGCTATTGCCCTCGGCAGCAAGCTTGCTAAACTCGGATAGTTCAAGCGTAAGGAACGCCGCACCAAGTGCAAACGTTATCATCAACCAAAAGATTGTTTGTTTTTTAAAGCCTCTCGCACTCCCTAAAAGAGCCATGCCAATCGTAAAGCTACTCACGAGCAATATCATTGTCTCGAGCAAGACAAAAGGCAGGTTGAACAGTTCCGCACCAGATGGTCCACCGAACGTATTCCCGCGTAGGACCGCAAAGGTGGCGAACAGTCCAGCAAACAACACGCTGTCGGTCATCAGGTAGATCCAGAACCCAAGCGTCTTTCTTTCCTGTACGGCTATCTCTTCAGCTTGGTGTTTCATGCTGCACTCCTATTCATTTCACGCTTGGTAATAGCAGCGGCACTGATTTTTTCTTCGGTATCATCACTCGTGACTCTCATAATAATAGCGACGACGATAGCAATAAACGAAACGACGACCAGCCAGATGATATGCCAAATAATCGCAAGCCCAAAGATGAGCGACAACAGTCCGATGATAGCACCGACACCACTGCGTTTTGGAACCCATATATCCGCATATTCAGGTGTGACTTCGTGATGCTTGGCTTTTTTCATTTCCCAGAAAGCGTCCCTCGTTGTTACCGTTGGGATAACTGCAAAGTTATATTCCTCAGGAGGTGAAGCAGTCGCCCACTCGAGTGTACGGCCATTCCATGGATCACTACCGACACGGTTTTCTTTGCGTTGCTTGATACTTACAATCACTTGCAGCACCTGGAAGGCGACGCCAAGACAAATCAGCAAGACACCAACACCCGCGACAATAAACAGTCCCTGCCAGCCAAGTGACGGATCGTAATGGTCAAGTCGTCGCGTTGCGCCCATAAATCCGAGGATATAGAGTGGCACAAAGGCCAGTAGGAATCCGACGATCCACAGCCAAAATGCATACTTTCCGAGGCGCTCGTTGAGCGTAAAGCCAGTAAACTTCGGGAACCAGTACGTCACACCAGCAAAGACACCAAAAACCACGCCACCAACGATCATGTTGTGGAAGTGAGCCACCAGGAATAAGCTGTTATGGAACTGGAAGTCAGCTGCCGGTACGGACATCAAAACGCCTGTTAATCCACCAAGTGTAAAGGTCACGATAAAGCCCATAAACCACAGCATCGGAGTCGTAAAGCGAACGCGTCCACGGTACATCGTAAAGATCCAGTTAAAGACTTTTACGCCCGTCGGAATCGCAATCACCATCGTCATAATGCCAAAGAACGTATTGACGTCCGCACCAGCGCCCATTGTAAAGAAGTGGTGTAGCCAGACGGTAAACGACAGAACTGTAATAGCGATCAGCGCAACCACCATTGACTTGTATCCAAACAATCGCTTACCAGAGAATGTCGCCACGATTTCAGAGAAAATACCAAAGGCCGGCAACGCCAAGATGTACACCTCGGGATGTCCCCAAGCCCAAATCAAGTTGACATATAGCATTGGATTTCCGCCCGCTCCAGAGGTAAAGAAGTGCATCCCCATCAGGCGATCAAGCGAAAGCATTCCAAGCGTTGCTGTCAGAATCGGGAACGCGAACATCACCAATGACAGACTTGAAAGTGCGCTCCAGACAAAAATCGGCATCTTCATCATCGTCATACCAGGTGCGCGCATCTTCAGAATAGTGACAAAAAAGTTTATACCCGATAACAGGCTTCCAATACCGGCAATCTGAAGACTCCATATCCAGTAATCAACGCCAACCCCAGGACTATACTGCAGCTCCGAGAGAGGCGGATATGCCAACCAACCTGCTGTCGAGAATTCACCAACGATTAGCGGTGCATTAATCAAGATCATACCAGCCGCAAATAGCCAAAAACTGACCGAGTTCAAAAACGGAAAGGCAACGTCTCGAGCACCAATCTGGGCTGGAATAATAAGGTTAAAGATACCAAAAATAAGCCCCATAGCGACAAAGAAAATCATAATCGTACCGTGTGCCGAGAAGATCTGCTGGAAGTGATCAGAAGTCAAAACTTCAGTCGAGCCATTGGTTATTTGTTGAGCACGTAGGAGCAGAGCATCTGCCAGCCCACGAAGAAGCATAATAACGGCGACGACAATATACATGACGCCAATCTTTTTTGGGTCAAGTGAGGTGATCCAGTTTTGCCATAGCCACTTCCATTTCTTGAAGTAGGTCAGTCCGATCATTGCCAGTACAAGCGCACCGGCCATTCCGATTCCTGCGCCTGCCATGATAGGATCGTGAACAAAATCAGAGGCAGTTAAACGCCCGAAAATGAGTTGTTGCCAGTCACTAAGCATTAGCGCTTCGCCCCTGACGCGTCTGTATTGCTCGCATCACTGCTTTGACCACCCGGAGACATGTATTTCATTATGACTTCATTATACAGGCTCGTATCCATAAGCATATACGTCGTCTCTGGATTATTATGACTTGGAACTGAGAGTGTTTTATATTCGTCTTGTGTCAATATGTTCCGTGAGGTTGTTGATGTCGTTGCCCAAGTAGTGAAATCAGACTCGTTCATCGAATTCACTTTGAATGTCATATCAGCAAAACCGTCACCACTAATGTTTGATGATGTTCCATTGTAGGTCCCAACCGAATTGGCCATTAAGTGCAGCTGCGTTGACATACCTGACATCGCGTAAACTTGACCGGCTAGCGCTGGAATCCACAGAGAATTCATTGGCGCATCAGACGTAATCGTGAAGTCAATTGGTGTGTCTTTTGGAATATTCAAATAGTTAAGCGTCGCAATGCCTTTGTCTGGATAGATAAAAAGCCACTTCCACTCCATAGCAATAACCTGCACCTTCACAGGTTTTACGTTTGAGTCGAGTGGCTTATACGGATCAAGGGCGTGCGTTGATACGACTGTGATAATCCCGAGAATGATAATAATAACGCAAGGTATCCCCCACCATAGTGCCTCAAATCCCCTATGACTTTCGAAATCTGGTCGATAGATTGCTCTCCTATTACTTGCCCGATAACGCCAGGCGACCGCAAACAACATAATAAAGACTGGAATAACGACGAATAACCCCATAGCAGTAGTGATGATGATCAAATTTCGCTCTTGCTCAGCGATAAGTCCTTGTGGATTCAAAACCGGGATATCACGACCCACGGTCACAAAGACAAGAAGCGCAATAATCACGACTGTCACGAAGCTAGAAATGACCACTTGCCAGACCCTATGTAAGTTACGTTTTTTGTCTTTACGCATATGCTTCTTACATGATAGCGCGGTTCGAGTATTTAACCAACTCTATACAAAACAACTAATTGCGCACTACGTTGAAGCCCGCACCATCGCTTGTCAGTGATGACGGTGTCGCCATTGGCTGGCTAGCCGCTGTTAACATCGTCACAGGCTGAACGCCAAGTCCAGCTAAGTTCGAGACGACACCTCCCCGCGTCGCCAACCCGCCACTGAACGTCACGCTACCAAAATTATCAAAGGGGACTAACACACCACCGCTATATGATGGGTCTTCTTGTATCCATTCTGCCGACGAAAATGATGAGGTATAGCCTATCGTTGTCGCAAATGACCGCCCGGTCGTCAGGTTCGTTGCAGTTATTGTCCATTGCCCGTTATTAACCGCAAGAGAAGCCTTTACGACATCACCTGGACTGACTGAAACGCTCGAGACAGTGATCGCACTGCCAGGTAGTAGCTCGTAAAAGATCACCGACGTCACCTGTCCACTCGCTGTCACCTGGTTCGCAGTCCCTACCTGGATCAAGTCGTTCGTCGTAATTCCACCGATACCAATCCAGGTCGCATCGGCTGACGTCGATACACCGTTACCTGTCGGACGAGGGACCGTCCACGATCCAGAGATGGCCGTAAAGCCTCCGCTTGTTGATACGTAGCCTGCCCAGTTCGTCGAGTCATATCCGGTCGCTTTTGCTGCGTTAGATAGTGCTGGTGTGAGGCTATCAACACCCCCAGAAGGTGACGCGCTCGCAGGTCGTGCATTGACCGCAATCGCCGGTTCCACTGCATCTGGCGCGACTGGAGTTGAACTCTTTGGTATAACAATCGGCGACCGCACGATTATCATCGGTGCATCCGGGGCAATAACTCTTTTCGTAGATAACAAACTAGACGTAATCGCGTGAACACCGACGTACGCCCCATACCCGACACCAGAGATCAATAAAAGGCCACCCAGTCCAAAGACGGCTGGATACAACTTTATATATTTCTTGAGTTTATATATATTTATTTTTATCATTAATCACAACATGAATGCATTATTGTATTACGTGTATCATAACAAGCTTGGTAACGAAGGAAAAGCCCTGCTCCTTTACGGCCTTTCAGCTCAGGCTCTACTCCTTTCGGTAGGCAGCTGGACGATATGTCTGTTGAATGGGATTTCAATATTATTGTGTTTGAAAGCAACCTTTATGCGACGCAAAAACTCGCCCGAAATATCCCACTGCTTGGCAGGCTCTACCTTACCGAGTGCCTTCACGCGCACGCTTGATGATTCAAAGCTATCAACGCGCAAAAACTGGATCGGTTCATAGATATGTACCTTGAGTGCCTCGTCTTCAATCATTGTTTGTCCAACTTGATTTATCACTTTCTCGACAAGGTCAATGTCGGCGTCATACGAGACGTCCAAATTCACATTGACGTTTGCATAACGAAACGAGAAGTTCGTTGCAATCTCGGCTGATCCGTTCTTGACGACATGGAGGTTGCCGTCCAAATCACGAAGTCGAGTAATACGAATTGTAAGATCTTCGACAACACCGGCGACGTCTTGTCCACCTGCATTTAATCGAACAATATCACCAACTCTGTACTGATTCTCGGTGATAATAAATATCCCAGCCAAAAAATCCTTTATCGTGTTCTGGGCACCAAATCCAATAATAATACCAAGCAGGCCCGCACTCGTTAGATAGGGTGCCAAGTCAACCGCAAGCAAGGTAAGTACCGCAATGACAACCGCCACCCAAATAACAGTCCCCGATAACGTACGGAAGGCGCCTACTAAGGTATCCCTCCGTTTGCGTTCCTCTTGCTCGATGCTCGAACTGTGACGACGTAATGCCCGCTTGACCGAATAACCGATGATCACCCGAGTAACGATCTGCATAATAATTGCTATTAAGACAATTAAAATAACTTGAACTATCTTGACGCTCATCAGCTGCTCTAGGACGTCTATAAAACTCATATACTTAGCGTACCATACGAAACATAAGCAATTTCATGCTCCTGGCGACGTAACAGTATATACTAATAGCATATGAGCATAATTAACCTTCACACATCTGCGATCGGCGAGCTATAATGCGACGATCTAAAGCGTTTACTATTGTCGAACTTATTATCGTTATCGCCATCATAGGGATATTGGCAACCATTAGCACACTCAGCTTTACTCGATTCCAAGCACAGGGGCGAGATGCGCAACGTGCTAGCAAAGTCTCCGTGATCGCAGAGGCGCTCGAGAAATACTATGACGCCAACGGTGAATACCCGAGTTGTGTCGCCGTAACAGCTGATGTCGCGACGCTCAAGTCGTCAACACTGAGCGGCATCGACGAAGGCGCCCTCAAGGCGCCAAACGCACCTGCCGGCACGACAAACTCGCTCGCGTGTGTCGACCTGACTGGGGCAGCCGGAGAAAATGACTATTATGCATACATCGGCGATTCCAGTTCAGCCTGTACGTCCGGCCTGGCTTGTTTGCAATTTACCCTGAAATACCACGAAGAGAGTACAGGGAATATTGTCAGCATCGACAGTCGTCGTAATACAAAAATTGCAACCTCGGGAGTACCAACACTTAACGCGTCAGCGACAGGCTTTTCAACCGCAAACGTATCGTGGACGGCAATCGATAATGCCGCCAACTACACCCTGCAGCGTGCGACAAACGCCGCATTTACAGCTAACCTCGTCACAACATCGCCCAACGGCGCCAGCGCCGTCGTGAGCTCGCTTGCAGAAAATACGACCTACTACTTTAGAGTAAGAGCGAACTCGCCCAACAGTGTTGGTGACTGGTCGAATACTGGTAGCCTTACCACGTGGACACTCAGCACACCAACTCTCACCGCTACGACAAACTCGTCGACACAAATAACAGCAAGCTGGGTAGCTATATCCCATGCAGCAAGTTATACGGTTCAGTATTCAACTTCCAGTACGTTTGCATCTGGTGTCACCTCCACCAGCACGGCGTCTATCTCAATACCAATCAC
>Ga0123338_10002546_pt1 | contig 16967 bp, 15 predicted proteins | sample grotaG_FD_89793 | JGI IMG/M metagenome (GOLD analysis project Ga0123338, IMG submission 89793) | Glacier valley bacterial and archeal communities from Borup Fiord, Nunavut, Canada, to study Microbial Dark Matter (Phase II) -... | ecosystem: Environmental > Aquatic > Freshwater > Ice > Glacier ...
CGCAGCGAGGATACCGGACAGGTCAGTGTGCGCCGCGTTACAACAGGCGGCATGGATGTTCCAACCTGGGGTAGTGGTGGACTTGGTGGCGGCATGGAGCAAGGATTTTCGCCCCGCACCTTCGAGCGATCAGAGCGACCCGAACGTTCTAATCGCAACGGACGGGGCAGCAACTGGAATCAAGCGCGGCAAGGTGGAGCGCAAGAGGCGCGTTCTGGCGACAACGGCATGATTCGTGGCGAACGCTTTCGCGGACGCAGCACAGAGGGAGTACAACCGCAGATGCGCGCGTTGGCCCCAACTGGCACGGCTCCCGCCGAAACGCAACAGGTTGGCAATACCGCGCTCGTCACCCAGGAGCGTCCTTTCCTTGAGGAAGGCATCTATCAGCCAGCCGACACGGAGCTGCCGTTGCCTTTGATAAAGTCGATGCGCGTCTACCCGTTTGGAGTGAACCGCGATAGACTCGCGGATGCGGCCCGTATGCTCCGTGTCCCCGTTGTCATTACAGCCAACGAACGTGAAGCCGACGCCATCATCACCATCAAGAACTATTACAAACGTCAACCGGAGCGTCTCCAGCAGGCGGAGCAGGACCGCAAGCTGATTATCATCCTAAAAAATAACACCGTCATGCAGATGCAACACGCGATGGCTCGCATCTTTGATATTCCAATGGCTCCCTCGCCAGAGGTGGACGACGCGGGCGAAGAGTCGGAGCAGGGCGAGCCGGAGAGCGGCATTATCATCGGGGAGATGGACGACCCCACGAAACAGGCCATGCTGGAGACGGAAGACGCCATTCATCAAGTCCTGAATAAGGGCCTGACAACGGCGGAACTCGCCCCCGCGAACGCGTACATTCGCCGTTTGCAGCATCAGATGGCGACACGTTATAACCTGATTTCGCGCAGCAGAGGCAAAGAGCCGCAACGCCGCGTAAAAATCTATCGTTCAAGAGACTAGTAATTTTTGTATAGATATGGTATAATAGCACCGCGACAACTCCCAAATTGTCGCGGTGCCATTCTTTGCGACACAACCCAAATGCCTGCTCTATCGCGTTCTCTTTTAACGGAAAGTTTTTTTCTAAAGGAGACCTTTCTTATGAAAGTGCTTCCACATGCTCGGTGGAAACCCTTCGCGCTGCTTGTTCTCGTCGCGCTCATAGCAAGCAGTCTGTTTGCCGTAGCCCAACGCCCAATGCGTTCGGCGCACGCGAACACTACCCATCATGCCGCAACCTCTACTTACAACGTCCTCTTCGACAACGCCCATGCAGAGACGGCGGGCAATGCCGATTGGATTATCAGTTCCAGCCAGCCCGACCCACTCAAGGAAAATCCCAACCCACAAGCTGTCACCGACTGGACGGGTGGCATCAGTTCGTGGGGCGTCACGCTCCAAAAGACGGGTCGCTATAGCCTGATGACCAACACAAGCGCAATCACCTATGGTAACGCCAGCAACCCGCTCGACTTGAGCAAGTACAACGAACTTGTCTTGCCCGAACCCAACACGCTGTTCACCACAGGCGAGAAGACCGCCATCCTGACCTTTGTTCGCAACGGCGGGGGTCTGTTTATGGTTGCCGACCACAATGGCAGTGACCGTAACAACGATGGTAGCGACTCGCTACACATCTTTAACGATCTGATGAACAATGGCGGCGTCGGCAACGATCCCTTTGGGATTACATTCGACGTTGCTAATATCGCCAAAGATTATCCGAGCGTTGATACGCCCAATCCCGACCCAATATTGCAAGGGCCATTTGGCACAGGTACAACTAGTTTAATTAACCGAGGCACAACCGAGACGATCAACCGAGCCGATAACCCCAATGTTGTCGGGGTCGTCTATATCACAGGTGCTTCCAACACGGGTACAACCGGGGCGTTCATTTCGCGTAGCACGTATGGCTCTGGTCGCGTCATTGCGACTGGCGACAGCTCCGCGATTGACGACGGAACCTGCCAACCGAACAACAACTGTTTCAATGGTTGGGGCGACCCCAAAGCACAGAATGGGATTCTGTACCCGAACGGAACAGAATGGCTTGCCAGTGGCAGCACCAGCACACCAACGCCAACCGCGACGGTTTCTACCACCGTTACTGCTACGGCAACAACGATACCCGCCACCGCGACACCCGTTCCGCCCAGTCCAACGGTAGTCGCAACGGATACGCCCATACCATCCCCGACAGACACCCCAACGCCCGCGCCCACAGGCACACCATCATGTACGTTCTGGTGGTTCTGCTTTTAATGTAAGCACACGCTGACAGAGCAGGTAAAAGGGAGGCAGGGAGGCCACGAGGTCTCCCTGTTTTGCATTTTTGGTCATGTACGCCGTTCCCTTCCTTGCGAAACATGATATACTGCTGACAATACATATACAGGGGGCCAACAGTGATGGTTACAACACAGCAGCAGTTTGACAAACGCTTGCAGAGGGTTGTCGCGGCCCTATGTACCTCTCTTCATTATCAGCAATGCGCGCTATATGTTCATGAGAATGTACAAGAGTTTTGCATTCGCGCCACCTCCGGCCTTTCACAATCGCAAGAGGACTATCTGCATCAACACCCGCTTTCTCCGGTACAGGTGGAGAGCATGATGAACCAAGCCGAGCGAGTACGTGATATCTACATCCTTTCGCACACTGCATCACTCTGGCAAAATCCACGTGCTGCAGAATATCTTATGCCCGAAACTGGCGCGATAGACCTGTTGCTCATTCCCCTCAAAAGTGAGCAGGACACCATGTTGGGGCTACTCGTTTTGGGCCACTTCTATGCGGAGAATGTGGAAATACCCCTTACCGATGAAGTGCATCTCTTCCTTAGTGTCTTCGCGGAGCAGGCGGCGATGGCGATTGAAGAGGAGCGACTTCACAAAGAGGCACAGCGGAGCAACGAAGAGCGAACGGCCCTCATCGAGATTGGTCGCGCCCTCTTCGTACCCAGTGCGCTCCAAAACCTTCAGGACGTATACCAGACCATTTATGAGCAGACAAGCAAGATTATGCCTGTCGATGCGCTTTTCGTCTCGCGCTACAACCACGAGCATAAAACGATGACGATGGAGTATCTGTTCGACGAAGGCGTTGTCTACCCGCCCTTCCAATACAATTCTATTCCTATGTGGGTTGAAAAACTGATGTTTAGAGAGGTGCGTACCTTTTCATTTGGTACTGCCGAAGATTACTCCTACTTTGAGGATGTAACCAGACTGCCTAGTATAGAAGATGACGACTTATTTGGGAATGAGCGGCCTTCGCAATCGCTCCTCTTTGTGCCGATTTTTTATGGTGATGAGCTGATTGGTGTTCTTTCCGCCCAGAGCTATCAACGTCATGCCTATACAAAGCATCACCTGGAACTGCTTGAAGAGATCGGCGTTCAGGCCGGTATCGGTTTGACTAATGCCCTGCTATACATCAAACTGCGGCAAGCACTTGAAGACGCCCAAAAGTCTGAGCGGCTCACCAACCACTTTCTCATGACCGCTTCGCATGAGCTGCGTACCCCCCTGACCTCTGTACAAGGCTATCTTGAACTACTCACCACGCATCGAAAAGTACTGAGTGACGAGGGGAAGCAACACTTTGTGGACCTCGCGAGCCGCGCCTGTGAAGAGCTTGTGTTGCTTGTAGGCAACGTCATGGACACCGGTAACGTCGATAAAGATCGTGTGTCGCTACGTTTGGAACGTGTACAGATACAGCACGCTATCCAACGCATTACGGAAATCCTCGAACCAACCTTTACGATGGAGCGTCGCTCCCTTGAAGTTGCGATAGACGGGCAGCTCTATGTGGAGGCCGACGATCTGCGGCTCCGTCAAATACTGCTCAATGTTGTGGGCAACGCCCTCAAGTACGCGCTGCCGCCCTCAAAAATCGTGATTACGGCTACCAGCGTTGAGCGTTTGACGCTTGAGCAGCGATTAGCGCACGCGAATCTCTCGCTGCCAAGCGCGCAGACCTCATGCTTTGTGGTTATCGCTGTACGCGACTGGGGAACCGGAATTGCGAAAGAAGACATTCCGCGCCTCTTCGCGAAGTTTGTGCGCCTCGAAAGCGCGATGAACAGTACCCAACGTGGAGCTGGCCTTGGTCTCTATCTATGTCGTCAGCTTGCCGAGGTTATGAGCGGCCAAATCTGGGTAGAAAGTGCGGGCATCGTAGGCGAAGGAGCAACATTCTTGCTCGCGTTACCGCAAACTCCTTCATGAGGATAAAGACCCAAATTTTCACACTTTATTGACAATTAGAAATCGTGCAAGTACAATGGGAACAGATACGCGTCGTCTTGTAAATAGGAGGCACTTTCATGGCTGTCGTCCATACTGATTTTTATGGTCATGAGAACCTCGTCCGAAAATCAATCCAGATTCCTTCGACCCAACATAAAGAACTAAAAGCTCTCGCTGTTGAACTAGAGTCATCGTTAGGAGACGTTGTGGAAACAATTATGGAACTGATGCGACAAGATAATTATCAGCAACTTAAAGTTGCAATCATGCAGAAGCGTGAACAAACGCTTTCCTCTCTCAACTCCACCCTTGATGAAGCGTACGCCTACCTCGGCACGATCCCTGACACCCTCGAAGAAGCGCAATTCTTTTTTCATGCTGGCAATGAAGGTATGGTCGCGTAACGTATGAGTAGTGAGGCCAGGCAGCCACAGCCCAGCCATAAACAACATCATGACAGCCCACCAAGCCCCCGGCGTGGTGAGATTTGGGATGTGAACTGGTCCCCAGGTCGAGGTGCGGAACAACAAGGCACACGGCCTGCTCTGATTATCCAGAATGACCGAGGAAACGCTTCCCCCGCGTATCCTCTGACCGTTGTCGCCTCTATGAGTCGCACCGAGCGCGAACTGGCCCTACATGTCCGCATCATTCCTAACGAAGAAAACGGCCTGACCGATGCCACCGACGTAAAATGCGAGCAGATCATGACCATCGAAAAGTCTCGCCTCCTCCGACGACGTGGCGTAATCACAGCTGACGAACTTAGCAGGGTTGATCTCGCCCTCAAAGTCAGCATGGACCTGTTGACGTAGAGCATAACACAGCCAGAATGATTTTTTGGTGGGTGAGCATCCTGTAAGGTTTCACTTATTAAAGTATATGAAACCTTCTTTTTATGTCTTTTAAGCCCTGTCGCTGAGTCTTTCAGTGGTAGGGCTTTTTTGCGTCGTATGGCTTCCTGCCTACATTTATGTGGATGGAGTTGAGTATATTAAACTCTACCTCGCCTATCCTTTAGGAACATTTAACAATCTCTTAACTTATCCATAAAGCATAGTTAATGCGTCGGTGTTACTGTATGAATGTAAGACAACGCATGACTGAGCGTTCGACGGTATATGTACTACGAGCGTTCCCCTTTGTTGCTCATGCTGTGTATCATCTTTCGCGTTTCACTTTAGTAGGAGAATTTCATGTCGAAGCAATGGCGTATTGCACCAATTCTTGCAATGGCAATGGCACTCGTGATGCTTATTTCCGCGTGTGGCGGTAGCGCAGATAGCCCATCCTCTAGCAGCACACCTGGCACAACAGCCAAGACTGCTGGCACACCTGGCTCATACAACTGTGTGCAAGGAACTATCGCTACCAACGGCTCAACCGCGCTCGGCCCTCTGGTCAAGAAGGTCGCCTCTGACTATCAAAACAAGTGTTCGGGTGCGAACATTTCAACCGCCCTTACCGGAAGTGGCGCAGGCCTCACCGCCGTTTCGAGTGGCAACGCCCAAATTGGCAACTCTGACGTTTTCGCCAATGCGACAAAGACCCCCGGTCTGGTCGATCACCAGGTGACAACCGTTGACTTCGCCGTTGTTATCAACAGCAAAGTAACCGGCGTCACAAACCTGACCGCTGCCCAGATCAAGGACATCTACACCGGCAAGGCCACGAATTGGAGCCAGGTCGGTGGACCTAGCCTTCAGATCGTAGCGGTCAGTCGTCCTTCAGGGTCTGGTACACGCGTGACCTTTGAGCAGTTCGTGCTTGAAGGCAAAGAGAGCGTGGGCGGCCCAACACACCTTACCGCCAGCACAACGGGCGACGTTGCCAAGACTGTCAGCCAGACCGCCGGCGCGATCTCCTATGTCGCCACAAGTGCTGTTGCGAGCAACAACTTGACCGCCGTAACAATCGACGGTGTGCAGGATACCGCTGCTAACGTGCAGAGCAACTCTTACAAGTTCTGGAACATCGAGCACATGTACACGAAGGGGCCAGCCACCGGCCTTGCCCAGGCATTCATCGACTACATGCAGAGCGACACATCGAAGCAGGCCGCTAAGACGCTTGGCTTCATCGACATCTCGACACTCAGCGCTGCTGCGGTTGCTGCGAAGCAGCCCAAATCATAAGTGATAGTTGCCGCTTCCCCTTATAAGGAAGCGGCCGCGCCGACCTCTAAGGAACGCCTTGCTGCTGACCTTAGAGGTCGTGTGTGATACAAGCGGTTAGGAAGGAGTGTTTAATGGCGCAAGCACAACCAGTACAGTCGCAAGCACAGCAAAGAGTACAACGTGCGCGTATGGCCGATCAGACGGCCCATATTGTCTTCTTTATTTGTGCCATTCTTATCGTCGCCGTGATTATCGGCGTCTTCGTTTTTGTCGGTATCCAGGGCTTTCGTTTATTTGGTGAAGACCCACACGCACGTAATTTTTTGACCAGCACCAATTGGGACCCAGATGGTGCGAATGGCACGACCAGTTACGGAACGCTCGGCTTCATTCTCGGCTCAGTCATCACCACGCTGATCGCTATCGTGGTTGTGACGCCGCTCGCGTTTGGGATGGCTCTTTTCATGACGGAGATCACGCCTAAATGGTTGGAAGGTATCTTACGTCCCCTCCTCGAAATCTTTACAGGTATGCCCTCGGTTGTGATCGGCTTCCTGGCACTGGTCATTCTGGTCCCCTTTATCAGCAAGGTTGTTGGCCCACTCACACCGAACCCTGCGACGGCGGGCGTTGGCTGGGGTACGGCGACGCTTGTGCTGATTATTATGATCTTGCCAACCGTCATTAGTATCTCCATCGACGCGGTACGTGCTGTTCCCGATAGTGTGCGTGAGGCCAGTCTCGCGCTTGGCTCAACACGTTGGCAGATGATGCGAAACGCCATTATTCCAGCGGCAACAACAGGGCTGGCAACGGCTGTCGTCTTCGGTATCGCGCGAGCGATTGGCGAAGCTTTGGCAGTAAGCATGGTTCTCAAGGGAACATCGCTGCCGACGAATGTTTTTACCCCGCTTGCCTTTTTTCAGCCCAATGTCAACCTGACACAGCCAATCGTCTTGTACTTTAGTGATGCCTCCGGTACAACACGCGACGCATATTTTATGCTTGGCTTTTTGCTTCTGGTCATCTCGTTCCTCTTCGTCTGCGTCAGTCGCTACCTCGCGAGTAGGAGTGTTTATAAATGAGTACACAGCAATCGGTCTCGCAAATAACCTCACATGACGAAGACAAGCGACGTTTAGCTCTATTAGAGCGTGTTGTCCAGCGCATTCACAACAACAACCGTGTCGCTATGACTGTTTTGTGGACGTTGTCGGGCATTGTCACCATCCTCTTTGTGTCTATTGTGCTTTTACTGCTTATACAGGGCATCCCATACTTGATCCGACCAGACTTCTATAGCGCAAATGGGGAAGGCAGTATCGGCTCACAGTTGTTCAATACGTTTTACATCCTGGTGCTGTCGGAAATTATTCTCGTGCCGATCTCGTTGGCGGCGGCGATCTATCTGGTGGAGTACGCACGACCTGGTAGGTTCGTCACCTTCGTTCACTTTTCTGCCGAGACGCTCGCGGGTGTCCCTTCGTTGGTGTTGGGCTTGTTTGGCTTTCTCGCGTTCGGCAGTCGGCTTGGGCTTGGCTTTGGCACAAGCCGTCTAACAGGCGCGTTGACGCTACTCTGCTTTAATTTTCCGCTGGCCTTGCGTCTTTTTGAGGACGCACTAACGGCGGTCCCACGCGATTTCCGCGAGGGTGGGCTTGCGCTCGGCTCTACAAAATGGCGCATGGTGCGAACCGTTGTTCTCCCTTCCGCGCTTCCTGGTATTGTTACCGCGATAATCCTGTCATCTGGTAGAATTATCGGTGAGGCTGCGGCCCTGATCTTTACAATGGGAACCACCAATCCCGCGAACGTGTTCACGCTCAACCCTTTCATCTCAAGCGATAACCTGACTATCCGCATCTGGTATGTGCAGACGCTGGGATCCGGTGTTGTTCCGCCAGACGCTGCAAACGCAGTTTCCGCAGGTGCGGCGGCCTTGCTCATTGTGATTTTGCTTCTTATTAACTTTGCATCGCGTGGTGTTGCTCGTTTCATTCAACGTCGCATAACCGCCGCGTAATTGTAGGTGTTCTAGTAGGTTTTCACACATAGCAAAAGAACGAAAATAATGAGGAGAGAACTGTCCATGAACATCTCAGCAGAATTTACTGGTGGCAACATTCAGTTGCCAGAGGGCGCAAACATTTTTTCGCGCAAAGTGGCACGTAGCGGACACATTTCGTATGAAGGACGCCCCTACTTTATCAGTAAAGCACTCGCGGGCCGCTACATTCGACTCGTGGTTCTTGCGGATCGTCTCATTGTCGATGCATCTATCCCATTGCATAAAGAGTACCCGTTAGCCTAATATAATAGTAGAGTTTTTTTAAGGAGGCATGGAATCATGGGAATGGAACCATCCCGTTTAACGCAACAGCCTGTGCAACAGCGAGAGTCTGTCAAAACGCCGTCGGGTACACAGAACGCGGTGAACGAAGGCAATATCCAGAAGCCGCTTGCCGAGTCGCCAACAGACCTGGTAAGTAGAAAAGTTGATGCCAGTACGCTTTTGGATGCGAACGCGACCTCGAAGATTAATGTCGAGCAATTGAACTTTTTCTACGGCCCGAAACAAGCATTGTATGATATCGCGATTCCTATTCGTGAGCGACAGGTGACGGCCTTGATTGGCCCATCCGGTTGTGGAAAATCGACATTTTTGCGTACCCTTAACCGTATGAGCGATCTTGTCCCCGGTACACGCACCGATGGTCGCGCCATGATGGATGACCAGAATATCTACGACAAAAAGACCGATGTGGTACTGCTACGCCAGCGTATTGGTATGGTTTTCCAGCGTCCAAATCCGTTTCCAAAGTCGATCTTCGAGAATATCGCCTATGGTCTGCGTATCCAGGGCAAGCCCGCCAATGAGATCAAGGAAACCGTTGAGCAAAGCCTGCGCGGAGCCGCCATCTGGGATGAGGTAAAGGATCGCTTGAACGTGTCGGCCCTGAGTCTTTCGGGCGGACAGCAGCAACGTCTCTGTATCGCGCGTGCGCTTGCCGTGAAGCCAGAGGTGTTATTGATGGACGAGCCGGCATCGGCACTCGACCCAATTGCGACCCTCAAGATTGAAGAGTTGATTAACGAGCTGGTAAAAGAGTACACTATTGTGATCGTGACACACAACATGCAACAGGCGTCGCGTGTTTCACAGTATACCGGTTTCTTCTTGAGTGGCAAGCTCATCGAGATTTCCCCAACGGTGGAACTCTTCGAGCATCCCAAGCGAAAAGAGACCGAGGACTATATCAGTGGTCGCTTCGGTTGATCCACTGGTTGGAGGCAGTTCGTGGCACGTAACATCCTGGTCGTAGACGACGAAACGGTTCTGGTAGAAACGATTGCATACAATTTAGAGCAGGCCGGCTATCATGTGACGACGGCAACCGATGGGGCGAGTGCGTTAGAGGCAGCGCGAACCGAGAAGCTCGATTTGATCATCCTGGATATCATGCTGCCCGAAATGGACGGTCTTGAGGTATGCCGCCAGTTGCGGCGCGAGGGGAATACAGAGACAACGCCGATCATGATGCTGACCGCGAAAGGCGACGAGATCGACAAGGTGGTCGGCCTCGAAGTTGGAGCTGATGATTACGTTACAAAGCCATTTGGCCGCCGCGAACTGCTTGCCCGTGTCCGCGCGCTCTTGCGCCGTGCGGAATATCCACATCCTAACGAAAGTCATCCTGTGCAGGAGCCGATGCAGGAGGTTCCGCGTCCCAACCGCGAGCTTGTCGCCGGCCCTCTGCGTATCGACCTGGCGGGGCGGCGTGTGAACTGTCGCGGACAAGATATGGAGTTGCAGCCCAAACAGTTTGATCTGCTCACCTATCTTGTTCGCAATCGAGGTACGGTGCTGACCCGCGATCAATTGCTCCATAATGTATGGGGCTACGATTACGCCGGTGATACACGCACCGTTGATGTTCACATTCGCTGGCTACGCGAGAAGCTAGAAGAAGACCCGGCGAACCCCAAGCTGATTCAGACGGTGCGAGGCGTCGGCTATGCCTTCCGTTGGTAGACGCCTCATCATCGTCGGCCTTGCACAGAGAAACAAAAGATTTTAGCCTTTTTGACAAATTCCAAGATTTCCTCTGAAAAGGTCTTGACGGAACGGCACAAGTGATATATACTGTTGATGTTCGTGAGAGCGATAGTCCTCGATAGCTCAACGGTAGAGCACTCGGCTGTTAACCGAGGTGTTACTGGTTCGAATCCAGTTCGAGGAGTTTTCACAAAAAGGCCACCAACTACAGGTGGTCTTTTGTTCTATATGGAGAACCATCCACATGACCCGCATCACTATTCGGCCCCTACGACTCACCGACACGGACGACATTTATGAACTCATGCACATGCCCAACGTTCTCTGGGGAATGCCACTTCTGCCATCCACCACGCACGAGGCGTGGCGGCAGTGTGTCGAGCAGTGGATAGGCGACGAGCAGGTGCATATGTTCGTCACCGACATTCAAAGCAAGGTTATCGGACTGGTGCATGTGCAGACTGGGCGTGGTCGCGCAAAACATGTCGCGGACATTTTCATGGTGGTACACGACAAATACCAGGGACAAGGCATGGGCAAGATGCTGATGTTGACCGCGATTGACCTTGCCGATAATTGGTTAAACCTGACGCGACTCCAGGTGAATGTGTACGCGGACAACGAACGCGCGTTGCATCTTCTCAAAAATTTCGACTTCGAGATTGAAGGTCGCCTACGCTCCAACAGCTATCGCAGTGGCAAGTATGTAGACAGTTACGCGCTGGGTCGGTTGCGTCCGCAAGGGCAGGGTGGGCATACCGACACTGTAACACAAGTTCCCGTAGTCTTAACACCCATCGCAATCGCTACAGCGGTGGTCGATGAAAGCAGCGTGGAGCCAAAAGCATGAGCGAGTTTCTCCCCCCAGAGCCTGCGCCGTCCGTGTCCCAGTTCTCGTCACAATCGTTATTCAAAAGTTTGGTGCAGGCACTTCCCACCCCTATCCTTGTGGTTGACCGCTTCCTGGCGGTGGCATACGCGAACACGTCCGCGCAACGTATTGTTGGCGTGAAGACCCCCTTTGAAGGTCAATCAATCGGGCGTGTGTTGCGCGACGAAGGAATTGTCGCGCTTGTGCAGGCCAGTATTCAGACCGAGGGAACGAAAAAAAGTGGCTTTGCCAGAGGCGGCCCTGGCATAAGCTGGAATGTTGTTGTGGCTCCGCTCAACGAAATAAACGCCGATGGTAGCCCTAGTGCCACCCCACCTGCTTTTTTTGTGATAACGATTGAGGATGTGGTCGAGATACAGCGTTTGGAGCAGGTGCAACGCGACTTCATCGCCAATATTTCGCATGAGCTACGTACACCACTTACGGCGATACGGCTTCTCGCCGAGACGCTGGAAGACATCATTGATACTGACCCCGATAAAGCGCAAGAGTTCGTAGAGAAGATCGAGGTTGAGGCGTACTACCTCAATGATATGGTAACTGAACTGCTCGACCTCTCGCGTATAGAGTCGGGGCAAGCGGTCATGACGCTTGAGCCGATAGAGGCGGAGCGGTTAGTACACGAGGTTATGGCTCGTATGTTGCCACTCGCACAACGCCACCGTGTCACGCTCCGTACAGATGTTCAACAGGGGAAGACGCCCGTCGCCGCGGACAGCAAGCAAATCACGCGGGTACTGGTCAATCTTGTGCATAACGCGATCAAGTTCACACCGTCGGGTGGCACGATTACGCTTGGCACAACGCAGCTCGCGGAGCAGAAAATGCAACGTTTCTTCGTGCGCGATACGGGCGTGGGTATTCGCAAAGAAGAGTTGCCGCGTGTCTTTGAACGTTTCTACAAGACAGACCGCGCCCGCTCAAAGGCGGACTACTTCGGGCCAGGGGGTGGCGGCACGGGGCTGGGGCTTGCCATTGCGCGACACGTCGTCGAGGTTCACAACGGCTCTATCAACGTCGAAAGCGTCCTGGGACAAGGTAGCACTTTTACCTTTGCGCTGCCAATCGTGCAGAAGTAGCACGCAGAATCTGTTCTTCCTTTGATGCGTATGGGATATAACGAGTTAGACCCCACACAGGCTTTAAGAAGCGCAGTCTCATACACTCCTACAGATACCTATGGCATTATCCGATAAGAGAAAGTATACGGAGCGTCCATAGTATTTGTTTGAGAGGATAGAGTATGAGTTTACAACAGGTGGAGGGGAAGAGGCCGCACGATATCCCCGAAGATTCTGCTATAGCTGGTGCTGCTGGCGTGGGGCAAGATACAGCCTTTTATGAACAAGTGACGCGCTACCGAGCGTGGTTGACGCAGCAACTGACGCGTTCGCAATCGGCAAGCGAGCAGCAGATTGCGGACTCTTACGCGACCAATGCCTCGCAGGTTGTGGTGGTCGGCAAGCAGAATGTACAGGCGTATGCCCCATTCCGTTATAAGTATTCCGCGCTTAAAGTCATCACAAGCAAGCAGTTTATTATGCTTGGTATACTTCTCCTGGCGTGGACGGTGGGCATGTTTTTCTATGGACGCCAAATTTTGATTGTGACGATGACCGCGATTACAATTGCGTACCTGCTCCACCTTATCCTTGATGTGGCTCTCGCGCTGAGTATTGTGCGCGATTCGCCAGAGGAGCAGATCGACAATGGGGTGCTGGAAGCCTTACGCGGCGCGGAATGGCCTATGTACACCATTCTGTGTCCGCTCTACAAAGAGGCGCGTGTTGTACCACAGTTTGTCAAAGCGATGCAGGGTCTCGACTACCCAACGGACAGGCTCCAAATCCTGTTTTTGACGGAAGAGGATGATGACGAGACGCGCGACGCCATTGCCGCGTTGAACCTACCCGCGCACTTCGAGATTGTGACCGTGCCGGAGGGCAACCCACGTACCAAGCCACGCGCCTGCAACTTTGGCCTCATTCAATCGCTGGGACAATACGTGGTGATCTTCGATGCCGAGGACGTACCCGATCCGCTACAGCTCAAAAAAGCTGTGTTGACCTTTGCCAACCACGGCGCCAACCTCGCATGTGTGCAGGCCAAACTCAACTTTTACAATCCCGACCAGAACCTGCTGACACGCTGGTTTACCGCTGAGTATTCGCTCTGGTTTGATCTAATCCTCCCCGGCTTACAGAAGGCGCACTTTCTGATTCCGCTTGGCGGAACCTCGAACCACTTTCCAACGCAGATGATTCGCGCGTTGGGTGGTTGGGATCCCTTCAACGTGACGGAAGACTGCGACCTGGGCCTGCGCCTCGCCTGGTTCAAGATGGAGACGGTTGTACTCGACTCGACCACCTATGAAGAGGCCAATTCGCGCACGAAGAACTGGTTGCGCCAGCGTTCGCGCTGGATTAAAGGATACATGCAAACGTATCTTGTGCATATGCGCGAACCCTGGCACTATGCGCGTGAGTTTCGCATCCGCGAATTTCTGTCGATGCAACTAATGATTGGCGGCAAAACGGCGGTACTTTTCATCAATCCCTTGCTGTGGATCGCGATGATTGTCTCGCAAATTCTGCGCCCCTTTATCGGGAACGCGTACGGTTCGCTCTTCCCTGCGCCAATCGTCACCATTGGCGCGGTCTGTCTGGTCGTAGGAAATTTTTTCTACCTGTACATCTACCTGCTCGCCTGTATTCGACGCAAGCATTATCAGTTGGTTAAGTGGACGCTGCTCATCCCCATCTACTGGCTCTTAATGAGCGTCGCGGCGTGTATCGCGCTGTACCAACTCATCGTCAAGCCGCACTATTGGGAGAAGACGGAGCATGGGTTACATCTGCTCGACGCGCAGGCGGTCTCGACCATTCTTGAAAAGGACGGTATCGCACTACAGCAGCAGCAGCATAACCAGCACGTCGAGCATCACAACCGTGTCACCGTACCTGCTCCGCAGCGACACCGTTTGAACTCGGCCCAATTCCCGTCAGTACGGTTGGCCCTGAATACACTTAACCACGAGTACAGATCGGCCTTTACGCCCAAAGAGCTGCTCGCCTTGCGTCGCACTCAACAAGTGACGGCCAGGGACCCCTGGTTGCTTGCGACCCTGCTGGTGACATTGTGCGCGAGTATCGCTTCGTTTGTCTATGCCATCCTTACACATACTGTCACACACGGCACTCTTCAACTTACGCAAGCATGGAGCGCGTGGTTGCCACTTACGCACCTGCTGATTTTTCCCTTTGCGTGGAGTGGGGCGGTGTTGCACACCGGCATCATGCTGCCAGCGTTCCTATGCTATCTGCTCTCGACACTGTGCGTCTTTATCGCCGCACGCTGTCTTACGCAGGATAGTCGGGCCAGTTTTGTCGGTACATTGCTCTTCATCTTCAACCCGACATTGCTGATGTTGAATACGCTAACGCTGAATGAGTGGCTCTGCATCACTACGCTGACGATGACGTGTTGCTGTTTCCTTCTATGGTCGCGCTATAACCGCCTCTCGTCGCTGATTGGTACAGCGTTATGTAGCCTGCTTGCGACGTTGACCTGCTATGATGGTTGGGCGTTGTTCGTGTCGCTTCTGGCGTTCATGATGGCTATCGGCTGGCTGAAACGCTATTCCCGTGCCCAGACCGAGAGCTACCTGATCGCGTTTGGCACGTTGGGAGTACTCGGTATCGGTGTCTGGATGCTCTGCTGCGCGACGCTCTTTGGCGATCCGTTTGTTTTCCTGCGGAGTGTAACGCCTGGGTTGGCTCCACACCAAAGTATCGAGGCGGTTATCGGTTTCGCGTTACAGGCTTCGATGCAAACGTTGACACCGATACTCTTCTCAGTTGCGTTACTGGGGCTTATCCTCTTCGTGGCGCGGCGTCGGCTTGCTCCGGAAACTCTCGCGGGCGTCGCCTTTTTAGTCCCGTTTGTCTTCTCACTACTCTCGCTTGGTAGCGGCTACGTTGTCCCTGCTGTGCCAACAATGGATATTCTACACGCGTTACAACAGCACGATGGTATTGCAACAATCGCGCCTGCCGCCCTGTTTCTCGCCACTCTGTTTGGCCCTGAAATGCGGAAAGCTCTGGCAGCGGTTCGAGCGAAAAAATAGAGAATGTTTGTGTGAAAGGCTAGTTATCCACAGAGATTGTGGATAACTAGCCTTGCAAATGTGCAGAAGTAACACGTACTGTTCAATACAAGTACTTATGGATAGGTGTTTTGAGAGGAACGGTAAAAACATGTTAGGACAGGCATAATGGATGCAAACCCTGTCACTATAATATTTCCTGCCGCTACGTGGTCTATAGGGGTTACTTTTTCTCTTTTGTTCTCTTCAATTCGTCGGGTTTGTGGGCTGCCTCTTTCCCAGACTTATCGCTTTCGACGATATATTCGGGGTTGTCTTTTGAGGCGGCGACGTGATGTTTCTTGATGTCGGTAGGCTTGGTAATCTTTTTCTTTACCTCACCTGCTGTTTTGCCCTGTGGTGTGTTCCATTCAACGTGGTCGCCTGCCTTGAGTTTATCGTTCTCGGCCATATATTTGTCTCCTCTCTCTTCTTGTATTTGCTTTCTTTCGCTACCACGTTTGAGTCATATTGGAAGGTGACATATCCGTCCTGGATGGTGCTATATCGTACTCACGGGGTCGATATCCACCTCCCAATCGGGGGCATCGACGACGCGCAACAGTCGATGCAGGTCGGGGCCGCGCGCGATGAGCTGCCACCGATACTTGCTGCGGATACGTTCCATCATCGCGGGTGCGGGGCCGACGATATCGGTGTTGGGCAATTGCAGTCGCGTAATCCAGGTGTTGAGGCGTTCTGCAAGCAGGAGAGCCTCGTTCTGGCAGCGATGGCGGTTTTCGTGACTGTAGGTAAACTTGACGAATTGACGAAACGGGGGATAGCCGTAACGTTGCCGCGCCTCAATCTCTGCTTGATAAAACTCGTGATAGTCGTGACGCGACGCCGCATCAATACAAAAATGTTGTGGGTTAAAGGTCTGAACGATGACACGCCCCGCCTCCGCGCCCCGACCCGCACGGCCCGCAACCTGGGTGAGAATGGTGAACGCTCGTTCTGGCGAGGCATAATCGGGGAGGTTGAGCGCGATATCCGCCGAGACGACGCCAACGAGCGTGACGCCGGGGAGGTCAAGCCCCTTCGCGATCATCTGTGTGCCCACCATGATGTCGGCCTCGCGGTTGGCGAAACGGTCTAGCAGTTGCTCATGTGCGCGGCGGTTGCGGGCCGTGTCCCTGTCCCAGCGCAGGATACGGGCGTCGGGAAACGCTTTTTGAATGGTATCCTGCACCTTTTCCGTACCTAGCCCAAAATAACGAATGCCGGAACTGTTGCAACTGGGACAGAACTGGAGCATCTTGCTCTGGCTTCCGCAATAATGACAGAGCAGGATACGCTCGGTAGAGTGATAGGTCAAGGGAATGTCGCAGCGATCACACAGGGCGGTATAGCCGCAATCTCGACATAATACACAGCTCGCCGCGCCACGTCGATTGAGAAAGAGAATGGCCTGCTGTCCTTTATTTAACACCTGTTCTAGCTCTTCTTGCAGACGCCGACTGATAATGCTGGTGTTGCCTGTTTGTAGTTCAGC
>Ga0123338_10002548_pt1 | contig 16962 bp, 17 predicted proteins | sample grotaG_FD_89793 | JGI IMG/M metagenome (GOLD analysis project Ga0123338, IMG submission 89793) | Glacier valley bacterial and archeal communities from Borup Fiord, Nunavut, Canada, to study Microbial Dark Matter (Phase II) -... | ecosystem: Environmental > Aquatic > Freshwater > Ice > Glacier ...
TAGCCTACGCAGTGCAGCACAATAACTTCGTACATTTGGAGATGCGTGTCCGAAGGAAGAAAACAATTTCTTGGCGGAACGCACGTAGCGACGGACTTCAGTCTGTTGTAGCAGGTATCGTTACGATACCGACTGAAGAAACTACGAAAAAATTATGCTGAGGTGCTTGGGAACAACGAAACGCCAGAAGACCCTCTCGGTTTCGAGAGGGTCTTCTGCTTATGCAGCGACGATGCTTTTTGAACATCGAACTCAAGCGACGATCGGCTTACTTCGCGTACGCAGTTCCCGTTTCTGCCGATATCGGGTGGGTGACGTAATGACCGTGATCTGGAACAGATATCTGATCGAAATTGGCGGCGAGCGTATGCAGCGCGTTTCGCATTTCTGCGCCGCGCATCGCACGACCATGACCTGTGACGGCCACTTCGGGCTCGAGTGCGGCAAGCATTTCGACAGAACTGCGGGCCTGCTGCCAGTTCTGCGTAAAGTAGGCAGGTGGACCGTGCAGCTCCATTTCCTGTGTTACGACAGCATATGCAGACTCCTGGCGCGTCGTAATGAACGCATCTCCGGCTATCAAAGTCCTGTCGGACTCGCGCCACAGCGATATATGTCCTACTGAGTGCCCCGGCGTTGCGAGCCATTTCCAGCCCGGCATCCCGGGCACACTGCCGTCTGGAGGCAGCGGACTCAGCCACCGATCGACATCGACCGGTCCGCGTGGAAAGAGCGGCGACAGAAGCGAGAATATCCCTCCGCCAACAGTTGGGTCGGGCGGTGGATAAGCAGCTACGCCATTGAGGTAGGGCAGTTCGTATTTATGCGCATAGATCGGCGCGTCCCAACGCTCCGCAAGCGCCTCTAATGCTCCCGTGTGATCGAAATGCCCGTGCGTGAGGATGATTGCGGCAGGGCGCGCGCCTTTACCAAATCTCTCTTCCGCTGCGCCTTCGATTGCTCCGGCAGTACCGGGTATCGCGGCATCGATCAAAACCCAGTTACGATCCCCTGCCCCCGGCATCCCAAAAAATGCGACATTGACCAGCAGCAATCTTTTATAAGCCACATCCGAAAGCACCTCGTGCGTGTGATCATGCCGATGTGCATCCTGCTCTGGATTATCAGCGCGACTCTCTTTCGAAAGCCGAAGTTTGTGCTCGATGATTTCATCTGTTTTTTCCATCGCCGTTCCCATTGTGCCCCTCGTATATTGGTAACCACTCTGTCACAATATCCGACACTCAATCGTGATTTCGCAGAGCAGTACTACGAACACAGAACTACTGTCGCAGGACTTTGTTCCCAGGAAATTTAGTCCAGCGCCGCAGAAAAAAGTGCTGCCGACTGGCAGTGCCAACTCTTTCGAAGATAATACACTGAGACTGTAACTGCTTCGCTCTTACTTCGTACCAATGCAGACGACCTCTTTCATGCTGCGGTGATAGAGGCGGCCGCCAGCATAACTGACTGAATTGAGGCTCCATGTCTGCCCTGCAGTCCCGAGATCGTTGACAGCGCACAGCGCTTTTGCATCCAGCACTTTGGCTCTACCATTGATTACATATGTGATGCCGAGCATCGTGGTTATGAATATTTTATCGTTGACGACTGTCGGGCTTCCCAGAAAGCACCAGTACCAGCCGTCGCGCTTCGAGCGTGGATCGCCTGCCGCATCAATACCGCGTGAATTGATCGTCGAGGAAGTCTGCGCCTGGTTCCAGACAAAGCGATCGGGACTGCCAGCTTCCCGGACGACCTGTACTGGCAGTTCAAGGTACTCGACCGCATCCGTCACGACATTCACGCGCCCGATGCAGTAAGGCGGTCCCAGCTTACTTGCAGGGTCGGCGAAGCAGAGAAAATAGTGCCAGTCTCCGACCACGACATTGCAGAACCAGGCGGGAAACACGGAGTACGCTGGCGTTCGCTTTTTAAGATCGACACCAGACTCGAGAACATATTTGCCAGCGCCGACGTCGTAGCGGCGATAATCCACTTTCGCTGTCAAAGACTGTGTTCTGAGGAGCTTGCCGGTCAGGACATCGATCACCTGATGCAGCGAGTTATCGAGGTCGAACCAGTAGGCGAACTTTTTGTCCCAGTGCTGCGTGTAGAGTGCCTTACCGCTGCCTTCATAGTGCCATATTGTATGTCCTTCCGCCCCCGGCGCAAGGCTGGTCAGAGTCAGTCCGCTGGGCGTTTCCGGGACGTCGTGGTAGCCGCCCCTGCCCTGCAATACCGCCGGAGTGCCATCTGGAAGTGTGCCCAACACAGGCGTGTTATAGTGCGTCAATGCATCCTCAGATATCCAGAGTGTTTTCCCGGTGCGCTTGTCGAGACCGCGCAGGTAGTTCCAGGGGTCTTTTTCGCGTTTAGGGTCTCCCTCGTCACGCGGCTCCATGTTTAGCAGCGTATTGCTATAGAGTATCGGCTCGAACTGCTTGTTGAACGGCCTCCCTGTTGTCGGTTTCCAGTTCCGACGCCAGACGTTCCTCCCTGCGAAATCCCAGCAGCCGACCGTGCCGCTCGAGTTGCAAAACCAGACGTGTTTGCCGTCCGTAACCGGCGTTGGCGTAGTGGAGTCGCTGAATCCATATGCATAGGTGCTGTTCTCCGTTCCAGCAATATCCACCGTCCAGAGGATTTTACCGGTTCGGCTATCCAGGCAGTAGCCGACGATATCGTGCCCTTCCCGGGAGGCGTTTGCATCGACAAGCGGCTTCATCGTCGTCAGGAACAGCCGATCGCCCGACACCGCGATTCCGCTCTGACCCTCTTCCGGCAGCGTGGTACGCCAGACGATATTCTGGTTTCGCGCAACGCTCCAGTGCAGCGGCACTGACTTTCCGTGTGCAGACCAGTTTCCATTTGGTCCCGCCGCCTGGGGCCAGTTTTGAGCCGCAGTTTTTGATATTGCGCCGGTCGGTGACAACAAAGACGCACCTATCAGCAGAGCAATAAGCCAATACATCGGTACAGAGTACGTTCGCGCAGTTCTATCGGTCAAATCGCGTCTCCATCTGGAAAGTCATAGTGCGGGGCATTGTGTCGAAAGCACAACGCCCCTCCCCGGAATGGGAAGGGGCTTGCTATAAGATTGTGGCACATAAGAACAGAATACTGATGCAGCGCAACCTCGAGAGCGTCAGGAGGCTCTACCGATAGCGGCTGCCTGCGGGACTTCGATCAGCCTGCCGGTCTTGACGTCGTAGATATAGCCATAGATCGGGATCGTTTTCGGAACCAGCGGATGCGCCCGAACACGGGCTGCATCGGCGGTCACGCTCTGCGCCTGATCGCTGATCGTCAGCCAGTCCACATAGTCGCCTTCGCGAGACCCAGGTGTCGACCCGACATCATGCCAGCCGCTCGCATCGACTGTCGCCGTCTCGAGGGAGTTTGCCAGCAGGCCGCGTATCACGTCATCGGTAAAAGTCTCCATGCCGCAGTCGGTATGGTGAATAATGAACCACTCGCGCGTTCCGAGCAGTTTATAAGAGATCACGAGCGAGCGTATCGCATCATCGCTTGCACGACCGCCCGCATTGCGAATCACGTGGGCATCGCCTTCGGAAAGCCCCGCCAGTTTTGCCGGGTCGATCCGGGCATCCATGCAGGTCAGAATCGCGAAATGGCGTCCCGGCGGCATCGGCAGATTCGCTTTGTCTCCAAAGTCGGCCGCATAAGCGGCGTTGGCTTTCAACACATCATCAAGAATGGCGCTCATCGATAGTTTCTCCTGGATTTCTGTAAGATTTCGTAACTATTTACTCTTTCTGCCTCCTCTCTAAGGTTCGACAGGAGAGAAAGTCTGACTTTCGCGAGAGTGAATAGTGCCATGATTTCATCGCATAGGGACGGAAATACTGACTATTCCAATCTTATAAGTTAGTAATTGTTTGAACCAATTGACAGCTATTTCCTTTTCATTTTTGCGATTGTTACCCATTTAACGTGCTAATTTCTGAAAATTGGTTTATAATAAAATGTGACCGCGTACCGGTCAAAAACTGCCGACAACATAACTTTCGAAAGCTTCGAAGCTTACTGAACCAAGGAGTTGAAATGGAAACCATGATGACGATGAACCGAAATGCGATGTCGATGCCGGGTATGGGAATGCCTGCCATGTCCGGCTCGACGAATGCAATGCCTGCTATGAATATGATGATGGTGCCGAGCTGTACGATCACCATGCAAAACATCGATGGCGGCATGAAAATGATGTGCGAATGCGAAGACAAAATGGCAGCCGCCGCACTTCAGAGCCTTTGCAAAATGCTCGCAGGCAGTATGTGCAGCTGCGCGATGATGATGAACGGCATGATGGTCAACTGCTGCAACCTGACGATGGGCATGTGCAAGTGCGAAATGACCGATATGGGCTGCACGATCTCCTGCATTAGCGGCGATGCCAACTGCTGTAAAATGATTCAGGCTTGCTGCGACTGTATGATGCAGATGATGGCCGCAGGCTGTTCCTGCTGTGTGATGATGAACAATATGCCGATCTGCTGCGGGACAATCTAACTCCACACGCATGACATCAGTTGTCGTGTACAGTTGTCCGCTGACAGCATAACTCGATTTTCCAGGTCCCCATCGACCTCACAGAATTCGTGCCTGCTCTTCAATGAGCAGGCACGAATTCTTGTCATTCGTTGGCACAGGAAGCATTTCCGTGCCAACGAATGAAATAAACCTATCCTCGAAAAGTGGTTGCGGTCGGGCGGATGGCACCGAATCATTCCCGACTGCACAAAATTTAATTGCGTGAAATATGATCTTGCTTCCACACCAGAACCTTCGTGCAGCAAACTGCGGCGGCTGCCGAATAAGCGCGGGCATAGACCGCCTGCTGCCACGCGAGTTGAGCGGTGCCCACTCCGATCATCAGACTATGTGGAGCAGGTACAAAACCTCGATGACTGCTAATATTTGAGGATGTCTCAAGTGGAAAACGGCAATCGCTTCGGTACATAATTGTCTCCTGCACTAAAGTAATCAACTTACTAAATCTATCATTTCGATCATATATAATATGATACCATGATTCCACTGACAATATCACCATTCAGGAATAAAAATTAATCGACGGAATCAGATAAAAAACGAGAGGCGTGCTGCCTCTCGTTCAGCCCAATGGAATATGTTATAGCGAATCACGGAGCACATTCAGTTTCGGATCACCAGCCTGGAAAACCGCTCCATCTCCTCGAGCTGCGGGCTGCACTGGAGAAGCAGGAAGTCGACGCCGACCGCCTCGAACTCTGCAATGCGATCACGAACCTGCGCTGGCGTCCCGACTAAACCGGAGCGCAGTCCGCGATTGGAGACCGAATAGTCTTCCAGTGAAACGCGCTGTTCCAGCTGTGTGCCTGCCAGCCACTGCTCATAATTTTTATTGCCAGCCGCGCTGCTCCGTACATCGGTAATGCGCTCTTTTTCCGCAAGCGCTTCCGCTTCTGTATCGCGGACGATACTGTAGGCGGCGATCCCATACTGCAGTTTTGGCAGCGCGAGACGTTCACGCCGCCCATTCATATCCGCAATACGCGCACCGATTTTTTCGGGCGGATCGCCGTGCATCACGTAGCCATCGCAGGTGCGTGCGATTAGCTCTCGTGCCGCCTCCGACTCTCCTCCCGCATAGATCAGGGGACGAGGGCGGTTCGCCACGGGCTTCGGCTGAAGCACGTTGTCCTCGACTTTGTAGTAGCGTCCCGTATGCGAATATCGATCGCCGCTCCAGACTCCGTCTACCACGCCGAGCCACTCTTCGGTGCGGGCATAACGGTCGTCGTGCTGCTCGAAACCGACGCCGTACTTCTTCGCCTCGTCCGCCCACCACGAAGACACTACGTTCAACGAAAGTCTTCCGCCGCTGATCTGATCGATGTTGGCGGCCTGTTTCGCGAGCAGTGCGGGGTTGTGGAAAGTCGGGCGAACGGCGACCATTATCTCCTGCTTTTTTGTGACAGCCGCAAGCGCCCCCGCTGTTGTCCACGCATCGAGTGAGGGCGCATCTTCGCCCTTGATGTCGTTCAGATTCAGCTCCGCCACCAGTGTCAGGTCGAAGCCGATCTCCTCAGCACGCTGCGCCAGATGAGAAGCGTATTCCCAGGTCGCCGGCATATTTTCGTCTTCGACATTTCGCAGCCAGCCGCCGAAAATGGGAAGCCAGTACCCGTAGCGCATGATTATAGCCTCGCCTTTTGTACCAGGAAATCGACCAGCCGTTCATGCGGATCGAAGCCGATCACGCGCCGCGCATCCGCCACGAAATTCGAGAGCGCGTTTATATCGTAGTAGACCAACCTGCTATCGCGGTCGTCGATCATAAACTCGACGCCGCCGACATCGATCCCTGCCGCCTGCACGATTTGCTCGACCGCCGCAATCACTTCTTCTGGAGGTGTGACCGCTTCGACCGTCAAGCCCGACTTCGGCGCATCGGCAGGGCAGGCATTGCGGGAGAGAGCAACGCCCCCACTCGTCTGACAGATGTCGGCGGGACAGAGGTTGAAACTGGAGCCATCGGTGTGGACATCGATCGCGTACAGGTATTTACCACCGAGGGTTTCGACCCGCGTAATAAAACCGCCCCGCGCCGGAGTATACTCCTGCACGAGCGCAGTTCCGTCGATGCCGAGGTCGATTTCGTCGTTATTAGCCGCGTGTTTGAGCGCCTCGGGCGTATCGTAACGGACGATTCCTGCGCCGCTGCCGCCGATGTTCGCTTTAACGACGACAGGGAAGCGCAGGCTTTCTGCAGCGACCGGAGCAAGTGAGCCATGATTGATCACGAGGGATTTAGGATAGCCAAAATTCAGGTCCTCAAGCAGCAGTATCTGTTCCGCTTTGCTCGTTTCGTAGCCGTACGCCTTGCTGCCATTAATGACGGGCACGCCGCAGCGTTCGAGGTGCGCCAGATAGCCCTTCGTGTAGAACAGGCTATTCGCGCCGCCGCGCAGGTAGGCGGACGGACTCATACGGTTGAAAACGAGCGAGTATTCAGACGCTTCCGTTTGCGATGCAGGATCGTAAAAGTGCCGCGTCGCGTCTATCTTTGTATAAGGAATTCCGCGACGGTCCAGTTCGGCGAAGAGCGGGCGGAACCAGTCGGGATGCTCGTAATAGATACCGATCGGGAGCGCAGGCTGAGTCGAGATATTAGTCATTGAGTGTGTCTGTGATCTCTCAGAATTTATTGACCTGGCACGCGAGGTAAACCCCAGTGCTGCCAGTAGCTGATTACGCGCAGTAGAAAGCAGATAGTTCCACCGAACGCCATCATCCAGGGACGCGAAATGCCTCTGCGAAAACCTACAATCATCACTGCTGCGCCCGCCAGCGCCGCGACCGCATAGATTTCCACGCGCAGTATCGACGGGATACGCGCCAGAAAAATGTCACGCAGGGTTCCCCCGCCCGCGCCCGTAATCGTTCCCATCAGCGCCGCCATGAATGGATCGATTTTGTAATCGAGAGCCTTTGCGGCACCTGAGACAGCGAATAAGCCCAGACCCGCTGCATCGAGCGCAACGAGTATCGAGACAGGTATCTGACGGACGGTATGATACAGGAAAAAGGTGACCGCACCGCCCAGAAAGGCAGTCAGGGCATAGCGCCGATCTCGAATCGATGCCGGAGGAACCGCGCCGATTAGCATATCACGAATGATGCCGCCGCCGAGAGCGGTCACGAATGCCAGCACCATCACGCCGAAAAAATCCAGCCGGTTCTGTATCGCGGTCATTGCGCCTTCGACGGCAAATACGAACGTGCCGATCAAATCCACTGCGAGCAGAAGTTTATCGGCCGCGATGTCGATATGTATTTCAGGGCGATTCGGCAGTAACATCGTCTGAATCGTCTCCGCTTTTCAAACCGTGTGGAAATCCGCGAATGCGCTGACGACACAGCTTTGCTCCCACTTATTCATGGCACATAGCCTGAGGCTAACCGAGCGCCTGTTCGAGGTCGGCGATCAGATCGTTCTCGTTTTCGATGCCGACCGAGAGGCGTACGAGCGCAGGATCGATCTCGATGCCGGAACCGGCAAGGCTCGCATGTGTCATCGCCGCCGGATGTTCGATCAGCGATTCGACTCCGCCGAGACTCTCCGCCAGAGTGAAAAGCTGCGTTTTCGCGACCATTGCTCGCGCCGCCGATTCGCCACCGCGTGCCAGAAAAGAAACCATGCCGCCGAAACCGGCTTTTATGATTAGCGAGTCGGTAGTCTTGAAACTGTCTGCCGCGCCACCAGTACCAAGGTTCCGGAGCGCAATTTCGTGATAGGGATCGCTCTTGAGACCAGGATAGTAGACGGCTTCAACCTTGGGATGCTGCGCGAGAAAGTTTGCGACAGTCTGTCCGTTCGCGCTGTGCTGGCGCATACGCACGCCGAGCGTCTTGATGCCGCGCAGAACGAGAAAACAGTCGAACGGTCCTGGCACACCGCCCGCCGCGTTCTGATGAAAGGTGAGCCGTTCACGCAAACTCTGGTCGCGCACCACGACCAACCCGCCGACGACATCGCTGTGCCCACCGAGATATTTCGTCGCGCTGTGAATTACGAAGTCGGCTCCGATCGTGAGCGGACGCTGTAGATAGGGCGACGCAAAGGTATTGTCTACCGCGATCCAGGCGCCATTTATGTGCGCGAGGTCGGCGACGCGCTGCAAGTCGATGCTTCGGAGCAGAGGATTGGTCGGCGTCTCCAGCCATACCATCTTCGTTTCCGGCTTGAATGCTGTCTGCGCTTTTTCGGTATCCGTAAGGTCAACGAGATTGAAAGTGACCCCGTAGCGTGAGAGGACGCGGGCGAAAAGGCGATAAGTTCCGCCGTACACATCATCGCTCAGCACGACATGATCGCCGCTTTCGAGCAGCGAGCAGACGGTCATGATTGCCGCCATGCCGCTCGCGAAGGCTAGTCCGTGTGTCCCTGCTTCCAGTGACGCGATACACTCTTCGAGCGCGGTTCGGGTCGGGTTATGCGTCCGGGAATATTCGTAGCCCGCATAGGTATCGCCGACCCCGTGCTGCGCGTATGTGCTCGTCTGGTAGATCGGCACGGACACCGCGCCAGTGCGCGGATCAGGCGGCTGTCCGGCATGGATTGCGCGGCTGTCGAAGCCGAGCTCTTTCGGGTCGCCTTTCATTGGCTGTGGCTCTCCTTATCGTCCTTCTGTCTGGATTTTTGATGCGCCACGAAATCGAGCAGGTCACTGCGCGTAATGATGCCGACCGGAACGCCGCCGCGCACCACGACCGCGCCATTGCCACCGTCCGTGAACAGTGGAAACAGCGACTCCGCGTCCTCTTCCGCATACACGAAGGGCAGTCGATCTTCCATCACGCTGGCAACTTCGGCATCGACAGTTTCCGGATATCGGAACACGCGGTCAAGCAGTCCACGCTCCTCGATCACCCCGATAATCGTCTCCAGTTGCGGCGTGTTCGTCTCCGTAGGAACGGAACCTTCGACGATCGGCATCTGCGAAATACCATGCTGATGCATTCGGTCGATCGCCTCACGGACGGTCTCTTTCGCTCCGGCACAGATCAGTCGCGACTCGGTGGGAAGCAGATCACCAACGGAGCGGCGATGCCCGAAGCGGTCGATAAAACCCTGATCGCGCATCCAGTCGTCGTTATATATTTTGGAAAGGTAGCTGCGTCCGCTGTCTGGCAGCAGCACGACGATCACTTTATCGTCCTTGACTTTTCTGGCTAAACGGAGCGCGCCTGCCAGCGCAAGTCCGCATGAGCCGCCAATTAGAATGCCCTCTTCACGTGCCGTACGGCGGCACATCAGGAACGCTTCTCTGTCGCTGACCGTCTCCCACTCGTCGATAATATCCAGATCGACCGTGCCCGGAATAAAGTCCTCGCCAACGCCTTCTACTTTATAGGGCTTGACCTCTTTGCCGGTATAGAGCGAGCCTTCCGTATCGACTCCGACGATCTTGATGCGCGGGTTCTGCTCTTTGAGATAGCGCCCGACGCCGGTAATCGTCCCTCCCGTACCAACGCCCGCGACGAAATAGTCGATCTTGCCGCCGGTCTGCCGCCAGATTTCGGGACCGGTGGTCTCGTAGTGCGTGAGTGGGTTGTTCTGATTGTAGTACTGGTTGGGCTGATAGCCGCCCGGTATCTCGCGGGCGAGCCGATCCGAGACGCTGTAGTAGCTTTCCGGCGACTCGCGAGGCACGTTCGTAGGCGTCACAACGACGTCGGCTCCATAAGCTTTGAGCAGCGCGATCTTCTCCGCGCTCATCTTGTCCGGCATCACGAAAACGGTACGGTAACCCTTCATTGCGGCAGCCATCGCCAGCCCGACACCGGTGTTTCCGCTGGTCGGCTCAACGATCACACCGCCTTTTTTGAGCAGACCAGCACGCTCCGCCGCTTCGATCATCTTAATCCCGATGCGGTCTTTGACGGAGCCGCCAGGATTGAGATATTCGAGTTTGGCGTACAGGGCAGGCTTAAGTCCTCGTGCAAGTCGATGATTGAGGCGCAGTAACGGCGTCTCACCGATCGTATCGAGTATGCTGTCGCAGGCTTCGACGCCGAACTCGTCGCGGCGAAAGCGGTCTGCCACCGGAATAGCTGTTGTATCTGAAGAGGTGTCGATCGGAGTATCTATTTGTGGTTCGGACCCGTCGCTGGGTATCCCCATGAACGCTGCCAGATCGACCGGATCGGCTATTGTATTCATACACTTTTCCTTGAATTGTTGTACTGTGAACGGGATCGATCGAATGCCTCAGCAAATGGAGGACGCGGCGCAGCTCGACTTCCGTTTCCGACAGAGTATTATACGATCGAATTACCTTCAAATCTAGCGAAAACTAAGGAACGTCATCAAATTTGAAGTTATCGCCGCCAGAGCAGTTAGTGAGAAGTCATACAATCGACGCAGGAACCGCCCCTCCTAACGTGGAAATCAACGCACAGCAGCCCTGCAATCTTCTGAAGAGAGCTGCTCGTAACCGTGGCGTCTCCATTCGTAATCCGCACCCTATCTATCGGTACTCGTAAGGCAAAACTATTTCATGACATATCAGAACAGCATCGATCTTCCGGCACGCGCACATCAAACGATGCTCGACGAGGGATTTGCACCCGACCTTCCGACTGAGGCAGTCAAACAGGTACAGGCGATAGAGACCGGACAGGCACAGCGTTCCGTTTCACCCACGCTCAGCGAATCGATACGCGATCTGAGAGGGCTGCTCTGGTCTTCGATCGACAACGATTCGTCAAGAGACCTGGATCAAATAGAGGTCGCCGAGCAGTTGTCGGATGGCAGTATCCGCGTGCTGATCGGGATCGCCGATGTCGATGCGCTCGTTCCTGCAGGCTCGCCGATCGATCGACACGCCGCCGAAAACACTGTCTCCGTTTATACCGGCGTCACGACTTTCCCCATGCTTCCGGAAGCCTTATCGACCGATTTGACCTCTCTACTCGAGGATCAGGATCGGCTGGCAGTAGTGGTCGAGATGGTCGTCAGCGTGGACGGAACGGTTGCGTCGAGCGATCTCTATCAGGCACTCGTGACGAACCACAGCAAGCTGACTTACGATGAGGTCGGCGACTGGTTAGAGGGAAACGGTCAGATGCCGCAGGGAGTTTCTGCAGTCACCGGGTTGGAAGCGCAAATCCGCCTTCAGCGGACGGCGGCGGAGCATCTTCATGCACAGCGACGCGCAGCGGGTGCGCTGGAATTCGAGACGGTAGAAGCGCAGCCGGTAATGGAAAATGGGCAGATCACCGGTCTCGCCATCGCTCGCATGAACACGGCAAGGTCGATCATCGAGAATTTCATGGTCGCCGCGAATACTGTGCTTGCCGGGTATCTTGAAGCGACCGGTTTGCCGACGATACAGCGTGTGGTGCGTGAGCCCGAGCGCTGGTCACGCATCGTCGAGATCGCGGCGACCTTCCGGGAAACACTTCCGTCGACGCCGAATGCAAAAGCTCTGTCCGACTTTCTGACGCGACGCAAAGCCGCCGATCCAGTCCACTTCCCTGATCTGTCGCTTGCAATCGTCAAGCTGCTCGGCGCCGGTGAGTATGCCGTTGTCCGCAAAACCGATCCTCCAGAGGGACATTTCGGGCTGGCGGTTTATCGCTACACGCACTCGACCGCGCCCAACCGGAGATACGCCGATCTTGTCATTCAGAGGGCTGCCAAAGCGGTGATGAGTCGGCTTCCCCCACCCTATACCGATGCCGAGTTGACACAAATTGCGGTGCACTGCACGGAGCGGGAGGGCGCGGCACGAAAGGTCGAGCGAAAAATGCGGAAAGTGGCGGCGGCTGCACTGCTGTCCAATCGGATCGGCGATGTTTTCAGGGCGATCGTCACCGGCGTGACGAACAAAGGTGTGTTTGCGCGTGTTACCAATCCGCCGGTCGAAGGGCGCATTGTAGAGGGTGAGCGCGGACTGGACGTGGGCGATAGCCTCTCAGTGCGTCTGATCGCCACCGATCCGGAGCGTGGTTTCATCGACTTCGCCCATGACTGACCAACTGGTTCCTACGCCGGAGGAAGTTAACCATTGGGCGGTCACAACCGATTTGATTGCGTGTCCACTCGGAAGTATAAGCTGGCGGCGCGTATATTCTCTCCCCCTCCTTTGCTTTTATTCAAGGAGGGGGCTTGGGGGCGGTCAATTGTTACTGCAAAATGAACATCAAAGTCGCGTGAGCTGCACCTGACCACCGTTTATGTCATCGATGAGTATACGAAAGCTGTACATCAATGCCATACCGACGAGCGGTTCGGTGTCGGACTCATCGACGGAAATAGCCATGTCCTGTCCGTCCCAAACCATCGTTGCCTCATAGACATCGAAAATTATCCTACTTCCGTCAGCAAGGATCGCCGCGTCGATCTCCTTCCAGGGCAGACCTAAAGCTTTGATGATATCCGGTGGCAGAGTGAGCTATCCGGTGTAACTCGTGTCCAGAACCGCAGCGCGTTCCTGCTCCAATCCGTTGGCATTGCGGAGCCGAACGCTGATGACAGGCCCTCAGTCCGGACTAGCTGTTCCGGTGATCATGCGCTTTCCTGAACGCGTCCTGCGCCGAAGCGTCGAAGATAGTCATAACCGATATGCATCATCCACGTCTGTGCATCAGGGATGCGCTGTCTCAGACGATCGCCTGCCGCAGTTTCGCTGAAGTCAATTTCCCAGGCGCCGGTTTCGATGTCGATGGCGACATACTTACCCTGGTTGTCGGCTTCGATCTGTGGACGAATATCGCGTTCGTAGGTTGCGCTGCCTCTTCGTGCAAACTCTTCCTTTGGGTATCGGCGTTGGCGTACAGACATGGTAGAGTCTCCGTATCGGATATGGCTGATCGCAGATGTCGAAACACTTGCGCTGCATTTCATTATACACCGGATGATCCGGCAGAAGTCCGTGTCCGCAGCCTGGATGTCGGAGACAATATCTTCGGGAGTCAAATCACTACTTATCAGAAATCTCGTTTAATGGACACCGCTGTCGATTGATCTTATGAATTCGCTGACACTGAACAAGATGTGTTAGAAGGAGAAACCAATTGAAAAAAATCAAAGCATTCTATTCATCACTATCAATGCTGGGACTGATTGCAGGATGTACTTTCGCTCCTCAGGTCAGCGCGCAGACAGCCAGAGATTATGTCTGGAGAAGCGTCAAAGTGGGAGCGGGTGGGTTCGTGCCCGGCATCGTTTTCAGCCGTGTCGAGCGCGGGCTGGCGTATCTGCGCTCCGATATGGGCGGCGCATATCGCTGGGACGTTCGGCAAAAAACATGGATACCGATGCACGATCAGCTCGCCGAATCCAGCTATTTTGGAACCGAAAGCATCGCGCCAGACCCGATCGATGCCAATGTCGTCTATATCGCGGCGGGTATGTATCGCAGCGATCCGTCGGCGATCCTGCGTTCGCGGGACAAAGGGAAAACATGGCAGGTGTTCCCTGTCTCCTTTCGTATGGGTGGGAACGAGGACGGGCGTGGGCTGGGCGAGCGGCTTGCCGTCGATCCCAATGACCATCATATTCTCTACTTCGGTTCACGGCACGATGGCTTGATGCACAGCACGGATTCCGGCGCAAACTGGCAAAAGTCGGCGAGTTTTCCGCTGCCCGGTCGTGGACTGCCCGGCAACGGACCGACTAATGCCGGCCTCAGTTTCGTCGTTTTCGAGCCTCACAGCGGCAGTCGCGGGACAGCTACAAAGTCTATTTTCGTGGCGTCCGCCGATCCTGGTTCGCAGCATCTTTTCCGCAGTGACGACGCCGGTTCGACCTGGGCTCCTGTCAGGGGCGAACCAAAAGCGGATTTTCTGCCGGCGAAAGCGGAAATGGACGACAAAGGCGTTCTCTACATCACCTACAGCAAAGACATCGGTCCGAACGGCGTGACGGACGGCGCGGTAATGAAACTTGACACGCACACCAACGTCTGGACGGATATTACGCCCGACAAACGACCCGATCATCCGCAGGGCGGCTATATGGGTATCAGTCTCGATCGACAGCATCCCGGCACGCTCGGCGTCACGACGATGAACCGCTGGTCGGCAGGAGACACCGTCTGGCGAAGTACGGATGGTGGGCAGTCCTGGGCGGACATCGTCGGCAAAAGCACCCGTGATGTCAGCGCAACACCGTTCCTGAAATGGGGAGTCAAGGAAGCGAGACTGGGCTGGTGGATGGCGGCGTTCGCGATCGACCCGTTCAACTCCGATTTCGCAGCGTACGCTACCGGCGCGACGATCTACGCGACACGCGATTTTTCGGATGTCAACAAGGGCACGAACACGAACTGGTTTCCGTGGGTCAAAGGCATCGAGCAGACGGCGATCATTACGCTCGCCAGTCCGAGTGCGGGCGCACATCTGATCAGCGGATTTGGCGATATCGGGGGCTTTGTCCACGATGATCTCACCAAATCCCCGCCGCAGGGAATGTCGGAAAATCCGCAGTTCAACACCACCAATACGATCGATGTCGCCGCGCAGCAGCCCAACATCATCGTTCGCAGCGGACGCCCCAACAATGGACAATCGCCGTTTGGCTATTCGGAGGACGGCGGTCATACCTGGCAGCAGATTGCCTTACCGACAGCGCGCTCCGGCAGAAATGCAACTCCAGCGATCATTCCCTCGGCGGATGGAGCGATCATTCCCTCGGCGGATGGCAAGACCTTTATGGTGATGACGAGCATACCGCAGATCACGCGTGACAAGGGCAAAACATGGACCTCGGTACAGGGCTTGCCAGCGATGGGACGTCCGATTGCGGATGGCGTGAACCCATCGAAGTTCTACGCGCTGGATTTCGGTACGGGCAATCTGCTTACCAGCAGCGACGGAGGCGCTACATTTACCTCTTCGACGACGACGGGCTTGCCGATGGACATCAGTCGTGACAGACCGACGTGGGCGGAAGCCGCCTGGCCGCTCCAGACGACTTCAGCGAAGGAGGGCGATATCTGGCTCGTGAGCGGTCAGGGCCTCTTCCATTCAATGGATAGCGGTAAAACGTTTACCGCTGCCACGGGAACGCTGAAGGTCGAGATGCTGAGTTTTGGCAAAGCGCTGAAGGGCAAGGCGTATCCCGCGCTCTTTGCGATCGGGCGGCAGGGCGACACGCGCGCGGTGTGGCGATCCGACGATCAGGGCACGACCTGGGTACGGATCAACGACGAGCGTCATCAGTGGGGCACACGTTTCCGCTGCATCGCCGCCGATCCTCGCGTGTTCGGCAGGGTCTATATCGGCACGGATGGTCGTGGCGTTCTGTATGGCGAGCCATCGGTGTCCGTGAGCGCAAAGTAGACCTTTCATCTCGAGCGAAGCATGTTGGATACAAATAGAACCGCGCTCCCGAACATGAGTTCGGGAGCGCGTTATCATCGGCATCTGACAGCGGCGACAATCGTGTCCTTGCATTCAGAGTATTTTCCCATGGAACAACGGGATATACAAACTGTCATGGTTTGCCTCAACTGCAAAAAAGGGTAGTCAACGATTTGGTAATTTGCTAGTTGGGTTACACCGTAATCATGAAAATGCCGCACCTATGCGGAGTGGTAGATTTTGTAGGCGACAACAAGTATTGCTTCTTCGTTGAGTGCTTCAAAAGCGGTCTGTCGAAGTGCATCCGTATAGCGTGACAATATATCGAATCCCTCAGCGAAAGTAAATGGTGTGTCGGTATACAGCAGATTGACACGATCTTCAATCGGAAAACCCAACTGAGATTGATAACTACCGTGCAAGCCTCGAACCAGCGTACAGCCGCCGAATGTATAGGTGAACTCCAACTCCAGAGTATCTAGCAATTCCAAATAGACCGCAGAAGGGAGATCAGGAAGATACACCTCTACTCTTGCTTTTTCGAACAGCGGCAATAATTTGCTCCTTGCGTTCGGGGAATGCTTCCATGCGTTTGAGTGATTCTTCCGCAGTCAACCTGGCGCGCTTGGGTCGCTGAACTTTGACTTCCTGCAATTCCTCTAGTTTCTCAGCCATTTCTTTCTCCAGAAGTGAAGAGTGACAAGGTAAGGGATCTTGATATTTATTATACAGCATAAAGCAGGTCAGATTTAGATCAGATTTATCCATCGCATACTACCTCGAGCCACCTCTAATGCGGCAAGCTAAGCAGTCCTATCCGGTGAACTCCTCGATGGCCGATACGTACACACCAGATTTGTGCATCCAGTATGCGCGCATACAGACGGTCGGAAGCGGTAAGCGTGTTTCGGCGACTTCGTATTCTCCGGTCTCGATATCGATGGCAACGATCTTGCCTTTATTGTCCGTTTCGATGAGTGGACGAATATCCTGCTCGTACCGAAACTGGCCACGTTCAACGAACTCTTCCATGGAATAACGGGGTGCCTGTGCGGTCATGGTTTACCTATACTGTGAAAAAGA
>Ga0123338_10002549_pt1 | contig 16962 bp, 15 predicted proteins | sample grotaG_FD_89793 | JGI IMG/M metagenome (GOLD analysis project Ga0123338, IMG submission 89793) | Glacier valley bacterial and archeal communities from Borup Fiord, Nunavut, Canada, to study Microbial Dark Matter (Phase II) -... | ecosystem: Environmental > Aquatic > Freshwater > Ice > Glacier ...
AGTTCTTGTTGGTGTCGTGCGAGAGCACCTCGTAGCGCGTGTCGGTGTTCATGCCGAGCTGCTCGCCGAAGTAGGCCATCGCAGCCATCGTGTAGGCGGCGCGATCGCCTCGATGCCGGGATCGAACTCCATCTCGCAGCCGCCGCTCGCAGCCATCGCACCGGTCGCGCGCGCTTCGAGCCGGCCGACGATGCGCCCTTGCGGCCGATCGCTTCCATGAAGTAGCTGTGGTCGTCGCCGCCGGCGACTTCGCGAGCTCGCCTTTCAGCAGGCCGTGGTACTGCGAGACGTTGGCGAACGCCGGCAGGAAGAGTGCGTCGGGCAGGTCGTTGAGCGGCGCGAAGACGATGCTCTGCAGGTCCATCGCGCACGAGATCAGGATCAGGCCCGAGAGCGCGACGCCGGCGCTCTGCAGCTTGTCGGCCATCGCCGCGCCGCGCGTCGTGCCATCGCTCTCGCCCGCAAGATACTCCGGCGAGCCCCAGCGCTTGTGGCGCGTCAGCCAGAGCCGCACGACCTCGCTCAGCGCGGCGACGTCGCCGTCGACCGAGAGGAGCTTCTTGCGGGCATCAGCGCTCGCGGTCGTCGACCAGCCGGTGTGGGGCGGGTCGACGAAGACGAGATCGAAGTGCTCGAACCAGCTGTGCGGGTTGTCGACGACGGCATACGGCGCGACCGGCATGCTGCCGTCGTCGGGCACGAGGACGCGCTTGGGGCCGAGCGCGCCCAGGTGCAGCCAGACCGACGCCGAGCCCGCGTCGCCGCCCTTCAGCACGCAGCTCGTCGTCATCACTGCGGCGGGCGGCTCGCCGAGCGCGCCGTCGAAGCCTTCGGCGACGACCGGCAGGAAGGAGACCTGGACGGTGTAGTCGAACGCCTTGCCGCCAAGCTTCACCGAGCCGGTGCTGTCGTGCGGTGATTGCGCGACGAGCTTGTCGACGCGCTCGCGCAGCTTCTTGTCGGCGTCCTTGGCGTCGGTGCCGGGAACGTCGGGCATGCGGTCTCGGATGAGGGCGCGACCGGGGCCCGCGCCGCCGCGGGAACCCGGCAGCGGGTCAGGAGTGCGCGGTCTTGAAGTAGCGCTCTTCGAGGGTCTTCGCGTTCAGCAGCCGCAGCGTCACGAAGACGCGCTCCCAGAACGTCAGCGGCTGGACGCGGCCGCTCGGCAGGACCAGCACGGGCCCGAGGATGGGCTCGTCCTCGATCCGCGATTCCTGGTACTGGGGCTCATGCCGGATTGCACTCAATTTGGTCTCCTTGATTCGCTCGTTGCGAGCTGTTTTCCCAATGTAACAGAGTGTTCTCGCGCGACCTCGACCTTCGGTCGGGAGCGGGCCGAGGGCCTTGCGCATGCAAAGGATCGACACTGCGCGCCATGCATGCCGATCGCATCGACAGCCGCCACGTCGCCCGCCGCATCGGGCTGACCATCGTCTTCCTGTGGTTCTTCATCGGCGGGATCGCCCACTTCGTGGCGACCGATATCGAGACGAGCATCGTGCCGCCGTGGGTGCCGTGGCCGAGACTCATGGTGCTGGTCAGCGGCGTGTGCGAGCTCGTCGGCGCAGGCGGTCTGGTTTGGCCACGCACGCGCCGCGCCGCCGGCTGGGGCCTCTTCGCGCTGACGATCGCCGTCACGCCGGTCCACATCTGGATGCTGCAGCGGCCCGACCTGTTCCCCGCGATCCCGTACTGGGCGCTGGTGCTGCGCCTGCCGCTCCAGGCAACCCTCCTGGCGCTGATCGTGTGGAGCACGTACACGCCCGTTCGACTGCGCAAGACCGCGGCCTAAACTCGCCAGCCACCGTCTATGGTCTGCATGAACATCGTCCCGCGCACGCTGCTGTCACGCGCCCTCGCGCTGCTCGTCCTCTGCGCGTTCGCGCTCGCTGCGCGCGCCGACGAGGTCAAGGTGATGAACTCCGGCGGCTTCTCGTCGGCCTACAAGGCGCTGCAGCCGAAGTTCGAGGCCGCGAGCGGCCACACGCTCACGACCGCATGGGGACCGTCGATGGGCGCATCGCCCGAAGCGATCCCGAACCGGCTCGCGCGCGGCGAGAGCGCCGACGTCGTCATCATGGTCGGCTACGCGCTCGACGAGCTGATCAAAAAGGGCGTCGTCATGGCCGACAGCAAGGTCGACCTCGCCGATTCGCGCATCGGCATTGCCGTCAAGTCGGGCGCGCCCAAGCCCGACATCTCGACTGTCGACGGCCTGCGCGCCGCGCTGCTGCAGGCAAGATCGATCGCCTACTCCGACAGCGCGAGCGGCGTCTACGTCGAGCGCGAGCTCTTCAAGAAGCTCGGCATCGAGGAGCAGGCGAAAGCGAAGGCGAAGAAGATCGAGAAGACGCCGGTCGGCGAGATGGTGGCGAGCGGCCAGTACGAGATCGGCTTCCAGCAGGTGAGCGAGCTGCTCCCCGTGGCCGGCGCCGATTTCGTCGCGCGCATTCCGGAGGCAGTGCAGTCGGTGACGACGTTTTCCGCCGGCATTCCGGTCGCCGCGCCGCATCCCGACGCGGCACGCGCGTTGATCCGCTACCTCGCCTCGCCGGGGGCACGCGACGACATCGTCAAGAGCGGCATGGACCTGCGCCGCTGAGCGCGCTCTAGCGACCCACCGCGCGCTCGCGCTCGAGCGCGCGGTGGCGCTCGAGCAGCGGCTCGATCTCGACTGATGTCCGACGCGCGGCGCAGCCCGAGGCGCGCGTCGTCGAAGGTCGCAACGCAGTCGGCATCGCGCAGGAGCAGCGTCGAAGTGGCAGCGTTCATCGCCCACGAGCCTACCCGAGGCTCGCGTGACAATGGGCGTTTTCGCGCGAGCACGAGCCATGAAGCCGTCCAAGACCCATCGCTTCGAAACCCTCGCGGTCCACGCCGGCCACGGCGTCGACCCGGCCACCGGCGCGGTCACCGAGCCGATCCATCTCTCGACGACGTTCGAGCGCGGCGCCGACGGCGGCTATCCGCACGGCTTCATCTATTCCCGTAACCACAACCCGAACAGGAACGCCCTCGAGGCGGCGCTCGCGGCGCTCGAAGGCGGCGCGGTGGCGGCGGCCTTCGGCTCGGGACTGGCGGCGGTGACGGCGATCTTCCAGGGGCTGCAGCCGGGCGACCACGTCGTCGCACCGAAGGACATCTACCACGGCACCGCCAACGTGCTGAAGCACCTGTTCGCCAAGTGGCAGGTGAGCGCGACCTTCGTCGACATGACGCGCCTGGCCGAGATCGGCGCTGCGCTCCGCCCGACGACGCGCATCGTCTGGATCGAGACCCCGTCGAATCCGCTGCTGCAATGCGTCGACATCGCCGCTGTCGTGGACATCGCGCATCGCGCCGGCGCCCGCACGGTCGCCGACAACACCTTCGCCTCGCCGGCATTGCAGCGCCCGCTCGACCTCGGCTGCGATCTCGTCATGCACGCGACGACGAAGTACCTCGGCGGCCGCAGCGACGTGCTCGGCGGCGCCGTCGTCGCGCGCGCCGACGACGAGGCCTTCGCGCAGGTGCGCACGGCCCAGCTCTTCGGCGGCGCGGTGCCGTCGCCGTTCGACTGCTGGCTCGTCATGCGCAGCCTGCCGACCCTGCCGTACCGCATGCAGGCGCACTGCGCCAACGCGATGAAGGTCGCGACCTTCCTCGCCTCGCATGCCGAGGTCTCGGCCGTGCACTATCCCGGACTCGAAGGCAACCCCTTTCACGCGATCGCGAAAAAGCAGATGTCGGGCTTTGGCGGCATGCTGTCGTTCGAGGCCAAGGGCGGCAAGGACGCGGCGATGACGGTCGCGGCGAACGTCGACCTGTTCACGCGCGCGACCAGCCTCGGCGGCGTCGAGAGCCTGATCGAGCACCGCGCCTCGATCGAAGGGCCGGAGAGCAAGACGCCGCAGGGGCTGCTGCGCGTCTCGGTCGGGCTCGAGCATGCCGACGACCTGATCGACGATCTGGCGCAGGCGCTTGACCGCTGCGCCTGACGCGGCAGCGGCCTCGCGCCGGCGCACCGCCGTCGCGCTGGTCGTGCTGGCGCAGTGGCTCGGCACTTCGTTGTGGTTCAGCCCGAGCGGCGCCGCCGAAGGACTGATGGCGCATCTGGGCATCGGCACCGCCGGATTCGGCTGGCTGATCGCCGCGACGCAGCTCGGCTTCATCGCCGGCACCCTGACCTTCGCCGCGACCGGCACCGCCGACCGCTTCGCGGCGAGCCGCATCTTCGCCGCCAGCGGCGTGCTCGGCGCCGCCGCCAACGCCGCGACGGCCTGGCCGGAGCTCGGCTTCGCGGCTGTCTGGGGCCTGCGCTTCGCCGTCGGGCTGTGCCTCGCGGGGATCTATCCGCTCGGCATGAAGATGATCGTGCAGTGGGTCGGCGCGCGCCCGGCGGCGGCGCTCGGCTGGCTCGTCGGCATGCTCACGCTCGGCACGGCGATGCCGCACGCGATCCGCGCCAGCGGCGCGTCATGGTCGTGGCAATCGGTGGTGATCGCGTCGTCGGTCCTGGCCCTCGTCGGCGCGGCAGTCGTTCGCCTGCTGGGCGACGGACCGCACGCGGCCGTCACCGGCGCCCGCCCGCAACGCGGCGCGCTGCGCACCGTGTTCGCGGTGCCGGGCTTTCGCGCCTCGGCCTTCGGCTACTTCGGCCACATGTGGGAGCTGTACGCGTTCTGGAGCGTGCTGCCGTGGCTGTGCGCGCCGGTGGTCGCCGAGCTCGCGCGGCGCGTCGGGCCGGAGCGCGCGCCGTCGGTCGCGTGGCTCAGCTTCGCGGTGATCGCCGTCGGCAGCCTCGGCTGCATCGCCGGCGGCCAGGCGAGCCGCCGCTTCGGCAGCGCGCGCGTCGCTGCGGCCGCGCTCGCGGGCTCGGGCGCGATGTGCCTGGTCTATCCGCTGATCTCCGCGGAAGCTCCGGCGCTGCGTCTGGCGGCGCTCTTCTTCTGGGGCCTCTGCGTCGTCGCCGACTCGCCGCAGTTCTCCGCGCTCTCGGCGCAGCACGCGCCGCCGCAGTGGCTCGGCAGCGCGCTCGTCGCCCAGAACGGGATCGGCTTCGCGATCACGGTCGCGAGCATCCTGATCCTGAGCCGGGCCGTGCCGGCGTGGGGCGCGTCTGCGATGTGGATCCTCGCGCCCGGGCCGATCCTCGGCTTGATCGCGCTCAGGCCGCTGCTCGGCCGCAAGCGCGACTGAACGATCAGCCCTGGCCGTCGAACGCGGCCTTCAGCGCCCCGATGTCGAGCTTGATCATCTGCATCATCGCGTCCGAGGCCCGCTTCGACTGCGCCTTGTCGATGCTCGCCATCATCTCGCCGAGCACCGTCGGCACGATCTGCCACGACAAGCCGAATCGGTCCTTCAGCCAGCCGCACTGCTCGGCCGAGCCGCCGTCGAGGAGCGCGTTCCAGTAGCGGTCGATCTCGGCCTGGGTGTCGCAGTTGACGACGAACGACACCGCGTGATTGAACGGATCGAGCGGGCCGGCGCTCATCGCCGTGAAGGTCTGGCCGAAGAGCACGAACTCCACGACCTTCACCGACCCGGGCGGGCCGCTCGGCGAGTCGCTCTGCATCGTCGCGACCTTGACGATGCGCGACTCGGGAAAGATCGAGGTGTAGAACTTCGCGGCCTCTTCGGCCTCCTTCGCATACCAGAGGAACGGAGTGATCTTCTGCATCGTGCTCTCCCGGGCTCAGTTCGTGCCGACCTTCAGCAGTGCGACCGATCGCTTCTCGTCGATCAGATGGCGGCGGCCGTCGTCGCTGGTGCTGGCACCGCGGCGGATCAGGTCGATCGCCTTGACGGGGGTCAGCGACGGATCGAGCGCGAACAGCTTGGCCGCGAGGTTGACGACGTTCGGCGCCGCCATCGACGTGCCCGAGAGCTTGAGCCGCGAGCCGCCGGGGATGAAGCTGTCGACCTGGTAGCCGCTGGCGTGCACCACCACCGCGTCGCCGTGGCTCGTGAACGAGGTCTCGTCGCCGGCCTGGTTGACCGCGCCGACGCTGATCAGGTTGGGCAGGCGCAGCGACGCCGGCACGACCTCGATGAAGGCGAGGTTGCTGTCGCTGTTGCCGGCGGCACTGACGAAGAGCGTGTCGGGCGCCGATTTGATCGCGTTCTCGATCGAGCTCTTCCAGATCGCGAAGATCGCCGCCGCCTTGCGCTTCCTCTCCGCCGGATCCGAGCCGCCGCCGGTGCGCGTGAGCCAGGTCTCGATCTCCGCGACGTCGTCGCCCCAGCTCATGTTGACGACCCGGACCTGGCGGCTGCGAAAGTAGTCGGCCATCTGCTGGAACGCCGCGCCCATCTGGCCCGCCCACTGCTCGGTGGGCGGAAACGGCAGCTCGGGCAGCTGGTCGTTGAAGCGCGCGACGACGAGGCGCGCCGCCGGATTGCCGCGCACCGCGATGCCGGCGACGTGCGTGCCGTGGATGTAGTGCCCCATGACCTTGTTGGCCTCGATCAGCTCGTGCATCTGCTCGGGCGAGAGCTTCTGGTACTTCTTCTGCGCCGACGTCGCCTCGGCCGAGTCGACGCCGTTCTGCAGGTCCAGGAAGCCCTTGATCAGCTCGCGGTACTCCGGGTAGGCCTTCGTCTGCTCGGGCGTGATCGGATAGAGCCAGTCGGTCGACGGGCCGCCGACGTCGTCGACGGCGATGCCGTGGCTGCCGCTGCTGGTCGGCACCGGATCGGTGAAGAGCTGCGTCGGGAACACGGCGACATCGACGCCCGAGTCCCAGATGCCGACATTCACCAGCGCGAGCTTGTCGCGCTCGGTGAGCGTGACCTCGCGTGCGGCCCAGATATCGGGCTTGGCAACGTCGTGGGCGGCGATGTAGTCGCGCAGCACTTCCGTTCGCGCCAGGCCAAGCGGCAGGCCCGATTTCAGGTTGTTGCGCGCCGCGACCAGCGCCCAGGCCTGCGGCGCCTCGAGCGCGCCCGACCTGGCCAGCGCCGGATCGAGGTTGCTCTTGACGTTGCCGAGGGTCGCGGCCCGGCTGCTCAGGCGCGAGAAGCCGTAGCCGGCCTTGATGCTGTCGCGCACCACATCCCACGGCAGCGGCGCCACCAGCGCCTGATAGCGCTTGCGATAGGCCTGCTCGTAGGCCGGGCCCGCGGCGCTGCCAGCGTCGAGCGCGGCCTGCAGCCGCGCCTGGACCGTGAGCCCGCTCAGAAGCCGGCCCGCAGGCTTGTCCTCGAGCGCGCGCATGGCATCGATGGTCGCGAGGCCGCCCCGGTAGTCCCCGCCGAGCTCCTGCAGGTCGAGCCTGGCGGCGAGGATCTGGCGCAGCGTCGAGCGGTCCTCGATCTCGTAGTCGGCGAGGATCCTGTCGATGTCGGCGCGTACCTTCGCGGCAAAGGCGCCGAACGCCATCGCATCGCTCTCGACGAACTGCGTCGCGGTGCCGGCGACCGGATAGCTGAAGCGTGGCAGGTCGGCCTGGCGCGTGATCTTCGTCTTTGCATCGGCGGCGACGGCGTCGGGCGGCGCCCACAGCACGAAGGCGACGAGGAGCGCGACGGCGGCCGGCAGCAGCGATCGATTCATGGTGCACCGGGCCGCAGCCCGTCCTGGATCTGGCAAAGCGGAACTTATACCCCGGACGATCGCCCGCCCGCACGCGGCAACTGCGGGTAAGCGATGTACCGCCTGTCGCGGCGCACGGACAAAGATGCCCGCCGTCGGCTTCGAGGTGGCGCACGCCACGCTTCGCCTGCCGGAGACTTCACAGGAGACACGAGATGACGACCGAGAACCTTCGCTTTCGATCCTGGGCGTCCGCCACGGCGCTGGTCGTGACGACGGGCGCCGCGCTGGCGCTTTCCGGCCACGCCCAGGCGCAGGAGACCTTCAAGATCGGCATCGTCAGCTTCTTGTCGGGCCAGGCCGCGGAGAGCTTCGGCATCCCGGCCGTCAACGGCGCGAAGGTGCTGGTCGAGGCTTTCAACAAGGGCGCCGCGCCGGCGCCGTACAACAAGGTCGGCTTCGGCGGCATGAAGATCGAGCCGGTCTACGTCGACGAGAACGGCGGCGCGACCAAGCAGGTGCAGGAACTGCGCAACCTCTACGACCGCGAGAAAGTCGACGCTGTCGTCGGCTATGTCGGCTCGGGCGACTGCCTCGCCGTCGCGCCGGTGGCCGAGGAGATGAAGCGCTTCCTGATCCTCTACGACTGCGGCACGCCGCGGATCTTCGAGGACAACAAGCTGCAGTACGTGTTTCGCACCGCGTCGCACGCGGCGATGGACAACGTCGCGCTCGCCCGCTATCTCAAGGCGCGCAACGTCAAGATCGAGTCGTTCAACATGATCAACCAGGACTACGCCTGGGGCCAGGACTCGAAGAAGGACTTCACGCTGTCGATGGAAAAGCTCTACCCCGCCGCCAAGCCTGGCGAGGACCAGCTGCCCAAATTCGGCGCGGGGCAGTACGGCACGGAGATCTCGGCGCTGATGGCCAAGCCCGCCGATGTGACGCACTCGAGCCTGTGGGGCGGCGACTTGCAGGCTTTCATCCTGCAGGCCGGTCCGCGCGGCCTGTTCAAGCGGACGCAAGTGGTGTTATCCGCCGCCGACCACGTCCTGCCCGGCCTGGGCGACAAGATGCCCGACGGCACCATCCTCGGTGCGCGCGGCGCGTACGGCCTGATGTCGCCGAAGTCGGCCTTGAACGACTGGTGGTGGGATCTCTACTCGAAGGCCTACAACGTCTATCCGGTGCAGGCGCCCTACCGCATGGTGCAGTCGCTGCTCGGGCTGAAGCTCGCCGTCGAGAAAGCGATGGCCGCCAACGGCGGCAAGAAGCCGACCGGCGAGCAGCTCGCCGCGGCCCTGGCCAACTCCGAGTGGGACTCGCCCGCCGGCCGCATCCGCATGGCGCTCGGCGACGGCCACCAGGCGATCCAGGACACCGCGATCGGCAAGACCCGCTACGACGCGGCCAAGAAGATGGTGGTGCTCGACGACATCCAGCGCTTCCCGGCCGATTGCGTTAATCCGCCGCCGAACATGAAGTCGGAGGAGTGGATCAAGGCCGGGTTCCCGGGCGCCAAGGGCTGCCCGTAGCAGCGTTGCGAGGCGCACGATGAACGCCGTCGTCACGATCCTGATCGACGGCCTGACGTACGCGTCGTGGCTGTTCATCGTCGCCGTCGGGCTGACGCTGGTCTTCGGCGTTCTGAAGATTCTCAACATCGCCCACGGCAGCTTCTATGCGCTCGGCGCGTACGCCGCGGCCAGCTTCGTCGGCTGGACCGCGGCGCTCAAGTGGGCGCCGGGCTTCAGCATCGTCGCGATGCTGTTCGCCGCGGTCGCGGTCGCGGCGATCATGGCGCCGCTCACCGAGCGCGGGCTGCTGCGCTTTTTCTACGGTCGCGACGAAGTGCTGCTGGTGCTCGTCACCTACGCGATGTTCCTGATCCTCGAGGACGTGACCAAGCTCGTCTGGGGTGCGAACCCGTACTACGTCTCCGAGCCGTACAGCCTGTTCGGCAACCTCCATCTCGGCGTGCAGACGTGGGTCGGCTACGACTTCGTGCTGGTCGGCCTCGCGGTCGTCGTCGGCCTGGCCGTGTGGTGGGGACTGAACCGCACGCGCCAGGGCAAGATCACGCTGGCCGTGATCCACAGCGCCGAAGTCGCGTCGAGCATGGGCGTCAACGTCTCGCGCGTCTACATGCTGGCGTTCTCGGTCGGCATCTTCCTGGCCGCGCTCGGCGGCGCGTTCACGGCGCCGATGATCTCGGTCCAGCCGGGCGTGTCGGTCGGGGTCATCGTCGTGTCGTTCGCGGTCGTGATCATCGGCGGGCTCGGCAGCATCGAGGGTGCGGCGATCGGCGCGCTGATCGTCGGCCTGGCGCGATCGCTCGCCGTCCACGTCGCGCCGGTGTCCGAGCTGTTCTCGATCTACATCGTCATGGCGGTCGTGCTGATGTTCCGTCCCGAAGGGCTCTTCCAGCGCACGCAGGCAAGGAAGATCTGACGGCATGGCCGCCGTCGTCGTCGAGTCGCCGAAGCACGCCGCCGCCCCGAGCCGCGCCGGCGTCTTCGCGCTCGCGTTCGCGGCATTCGTCGCGCTCGCCGCCGCCGGCTGGCTCTTTCCGCGCTGGCTCACCTTCCTGCTCACGCTCGCGGCCGGCAACGGCCTGGTCTCGCTCGGCATCGTCGGCTTGATGCGCGGCGGTGTCGTGCCCTTCGGCCAGGGCATGGTGTTCGCCGCCGGCGGCTACACCGCGGCGCTCCTCTACAACAAGCTCGGCATCACCGACGCGCTCGGCCTCGCGCTCGCCGGCGGCATCGCGGCGGTCGTCGTCGCGGCGCCGTTCGCGCCGCTGCTCTCGCGCTACCGCGGCATCTTTTTCGCGATGCTGACGCTGGCCCTCTCGATGGTCACCTACGGCCTCTTGATGAAGCTCGACGCGCTCGGCGGCTCCGACGGCTTCAACGTCGGCCGCCCGACGCTCTTCGGCATGAAACTCCCCGACGCGCACGTCGGCTACGTTCTCTACGTGATCACCGTCGCCGTCGCCACGCTCGCGGCGGTGGCGATGCGGGTCGTGTTCTCGAGCACGCGCGGCCTGCTGACGCTCGCGATCCGCGACAACGAGCTGCGCGTCGAATACCTGGGCGGTTCGGTGCGCCGCGCGATGGCCGTCAACTTCGTCGTCGCCGCGTTCTGCGCCGGCCTCGGCGGCGCGCTCGTGGTGCTGTCGCTCGGCCACATCGAGCCCAATTTCAGCTTCTGGACGACCTCGGGCGAGTTCGTCTTCGTCGCCATCCTCGCCGGCTGGCAGAGCGTGGCCGCGGTGTTCGTCGCGAGCACGGTGCTCGAGGTGGTGCGGTCGTTCTCGAGCGCGTACTTTCCGAACACCTGGCAGCTCGCGCTCGGTCTCTTCCTCCTGTTCGTGATCCGCTTCCTGCCGCGTGGCATCGGATCGCTCTGGTCGAGACGGGCGGGGTCGTGAGCACGCCGCTGCTGCAGGCGACGGGTCTCGCGAAGACCTTTGGCGCCGTCGTCGCCGCAGCCGACCTCACGCTCGCCGTCGCCGCCGGCGAGCGCGTCAGCCTGATCGGCAGCAACGGCGCCGGCAAGACGACCTTCGTCAACATGATCACGGGATACCTGAAGCCCGACGCCGGCCGCATCGACCTCGACGGCCGCGACATCACAGCGCTTTCGCCGCGGGCGATCACGCACCTGGGCGTCGCGCGCTCGTTCCAAATCGCGCAGCTCTGCGGCGAGCTGACGGTGCTCGACAACCTGCTCGTCGCCGTTGCCTGCCACGACGGACGGATGAGCTTCTGGCAGCCGGCGCATCGGCCCGAAGCGATCGCGCGCGCCGACGCGCTGCTCGAGCGCTTTCGCCTCGGCGAGCATCGCCGGCGCCGCGTCGTTGAGCTGCCCGGCGGCGTAAGAAAGCTCCTCGACATCGCCATGGCGCTCGCCGGCACGCCGCGCCTGCTGCTGCTCGACGAGCCGACGAGCGGCGTCTCGGCGGAGGAGAAGTTTGGCGTGATGGACACGGTCATGACCGCGCTCGGGCACGACTCGATGACCGTTCTCTTCGTCGAGCACGACATGGACATCGTCCAGCGCTACGCGAGTCGGGTCGTCGCGTTCTACGCTGGCCGGATCATTGCCGACGGCAAGCCCGACGCCGTTCTCGCCGACGCCGACGTGCGCCGCTATGTCACCGGCGAGCTGGTGGCCGAGGCGAGCTGACGCGCCATGCTCCAGGTCGAATCGCTCCACGTCGCCATCGACTCGGTGGTTGCGCTGCGCGGCCTGACGCTCGCGGTCGGGAACGGCCGCATGGTCGGACTCGTCGGCCGCAACGGCGCCGGCAAGACGACGCTCATGCGCAGCCTCATGGGCCACTTGCAGCCGACGAGCGGCCGCATCGACTTCGACGGCCGCGACCTGATCGCGCTGCCCGCGCATGCGCGCGCCGGCCTCGGCATCGGCTACATGCCCGAAGACCGCGGCCTCGTCCCCGAGCTGACGGTCGAGGAGAACATCCTCGTGCCGCTCTGGGTCAACCGGTCGCTGAACGAGAGCGAGCGGCTCGCGCTCGTCTACCGGGTGCTGCCCGAGCTGCTCGAGATGCGCGGCCGGCGCGCGCTGCTGCTCTCGGGCGGACAGCAAAAGCTGGTCGCGCTCGCGCGCGCGCTCGCCGTCGGCACGCGCCTCTTGCTCCTCGACGAGCCGTTCGAAGGCCTGGCGCCGGCGCTGTCGACGCGGCTGGCCGAAGTCATCGCCTCGCTCAAAGGCAGCGAAGTCTCGGTGCTGATCGCGCAGAGCGACCTCAACCACTCGCGCCGGCTCGTCGACAGCGAGTGCGTGATCGAGCGCGGCGCCAACGTCGAGGCCGCTGCGGCATGAATCCGTGGCGCAACCGGCCCGTGCCGGCGATGCGCAGCGAGGCGCTGTACGGCGATCGCGTCGTGCGCTGCTTCGTCGATCGGCCGGCGAGCGTGCTGGCGATGTTCGAGCAGGCGCGCGCCGCGCATCCCGAAGGCGATGCCGTCGTCTGCGATGGCCGTTGCTGGAGCTACAGGTCGGTCGGCGCCGAGGCAGAGCGTCTCGCCGCGGGCTTCGCGACGCGCGGCATCGTCGCCGGCGACCGCGTCCTGATGTTCCTCGGCAACCGCCCCGAGTTCGTCTTCGTGCTGCTTGCATTGCAGCGCCTCGGCGCCATCGCGGTGCCGGTCGGCATCCGCGAGCAGCGGCCGGGCCTGGCCTACCTCGCCGGCCAGTGCGAAGCCAAGGCGATCATCTTCGACGACGAGCTCGCCGAGCGCCTTCCGACCGCGGCCGACGCGCCGTTGCTCGTGCTTCGCCTCGCCGCCGGCTCGCTCTCGACCTGGCCCGATCCGGGTGGCACGGCGCCCACCGTCGCGGCGACGCGTGAGACCGATGTCGCGGTGATCCTCTACACCTCGGGCACCACCGGCCGTCCCAAGGGCGCGATGCTCACGCAACTGAGCATCGTCCACTCGGCCATGCATTTCGAGGCCTGCATGGGCCTCGGGCGCGGCGACCGCGCCGCACTCGCCGTGCCCGCGAGCCACGTCACCGGACTGGTCGCGATCGTCGCCGCGATGTGGCGCGTCGGCGGCGCGGTGATCGTCGTGCCCGAGTTCAAGGCCGAAGCCTTCGTCGCCCTGGTCGCACGCGAGCGTGTCACCTACACCCTGATGGTGCCGGCGATGTATCGCCTGTGCCTGCTCAGCGAGGCCTTCGCGCGCGCCGACCTGTCGGCCTGGCGCGTTGGCGGCTACGGCGGCGCGCCGATGCCCGTCGCGACGATCGACGAGCTCGCCGCGCGCCTGCCCGTCCTCGTGCTGCAGAACGCCTACGGCGCGACCGAGACGACGTCGCCCGCGACGATGATGCCGCCCGGCCTGACGCGCGACCATGCCGACTCGGTCGGCGTCGCGCTGCCCACGGCAGAGATCCGGGTCATGGACGACGACGGCCGCGAGCTGCCCCAAGGCGAGACCGGCGAGCTCTGGATCGGCGGCCCGATGGTCGTCCCGGGCTACTGGGCCGACCCGGAGGCGTCGGCGCATGAGTTCAGCGCCGGCTTCTGGCACTCGGGCGACCTCGGCTCGATCGACGCCGACGGCTTCGTGCGCGTCGTCGACCGCAAGAAGGACATGCTCAATCGCGGCGGCTACAAGGTCTACTCGACCGAGGTCGAGAATGTGCTGCTGGCCTGGCCGGGCATCGTCGAAGCGGCTGTCGTCGGCACGCCGTGCCCGGTGCTCGGCGAGCGCGTGCTCGCCGTCGTGCACGCGCCCGACGCCGCCCGCGACGATGCAGCGCTGCGGCGCCACTGCGCCGAGCGCCTCGCCGACTACAAGGTTCCGGAGCGCTTCGTCTGGAGCAACGCGCCGCTGCCGCGCAACGCCAACGGCAAGGTGCTCAAGAGAATGCTGCGCGAGTCATCAACAGCCGCTCCCGAAGAGCGGCCCACCGTGGGGACACCCACACCATCAAGGAGAACCGCATGAACACGATACAAATGGCCGTGCTGGCCGCCACTCTGGCGACGAGCGTCGGCGCCGCCGCACAGGCCAGCTGGTACCCGAGCAAGTGGGGCCCGAACGACGAGATCGGCGCTGCCAACTACCTGAGCGCCGAAGGAGCCTTGCAGGCGGCGCGGCTGGTGAAGACCGGCAAGGTCTACTCGCTCGGCATCACCGTCAGCACGACGACGCCCGCGTACCCACCGCGGACCTGCTCGCTCTACATCGTCCAGCCCGGCCAGACCGGCTCGTCTGAGGGCCTCGGGCCGACCCACACGACTTACAACGACGACATCCTCAACTGCTGGAACGGCATCGGCACGCAGATCGACGGCCTTGGCCACATCGGCGTCGGCGATCGCTACTACAACGGCAACAAGTGGGGCGAGTTCGCCCAGATGGGCGGGCTGAAGAAGCTCGGCACGGAGAAGATCCCGCCGATCGTCGCTCGCGGCGTCGTTCTCGACATGGCAGGCTTGCTGGGCGTCGACGTCGTCAAAGAGGGCACGGCGTTCAACCGCGCCGAGATCGACGCCGCGGCGAAGAAGCAGGGCGTCGAGATACGCCAGGGCGACGTCGTGATCTTCCACACCGGCTGGCTCAGCCTGATCGACAAGGACCCGAAGCGCTTCGGCACGGTCGAGCCCGGCGTCGGCCGCGAAGGGGCACGCTACCTCGTCTCGAAGGGCGTCGTCGCGGTCGGCGCCGACACCTGGGCGGTCGAAGCGATTCCGTTCGAGCCGGGCGCTGGCATATTCGAGGTGCACCAAATCCTGTTGCCGATGAGCGGCACCTACATCCTCGAGAACATCAACACCGCTGAGCTGGTGAAGGACAAGGCCTGGGAGTTCATGTTCGTGCTCGGCCACAACAAGTACCAGGGAGCAGTGCAGTCGATGATCAATCCGGTCGCGATCCGCTGACGACTGACGGCGCCGGCCCCGATCCTGCAAACCGCGAGGCGCCGCGGACGCCTCGCCTGCACACTGGGAACCCGCTCCCTCCACCTGATTGCGTCCGGTTCTGGCAGCACGAAGCGATGGGCCGCTCGGTCAACGCACTCGTGCTGGCCCTGGCGGTTGCGGCGATCGGCATCCTCGGCGTCGCCACCGCTCCGGGAGCCGAGCTCGAAGAAACCTATGGCCTGGGCTGGCTGTTCGCCGCGCGCGGGCCGGTCGATCCGCCTGCCGACGTGGTCGTCGTGGCCATCGACGAGCAGTCGTCCGGCGAGCTGGCCCTGCCCGAGAATCCGCGCGCCTGGCCCCGCATCCTGCACGCCGAGCTGGCGCATTACCTGAGCGCGGCGGGCGCCCAGGTCGTCACCTTCGATCTCACGTTCGACACGCCAGGCGCCTCACCCGCGCACGACCAAGCGTTCGCCGACGCGGTGCGCTCGGCCGGCAACGTGCTGCTCGCCGAATCGATCCGGCGCGACACGGTTCGCCTGCAAGGGAGCGACGGGAAGGCCAGCGGCAACGCCACGATCGAGCGGCGCAACCGGCCGCTGCGCATCCTCGACTAGGCCGCCGTCGGCAGTGCGCCGTTCAAAGGAAAAGGATGGACGCAAGCTTCGTCACGACTCGCTCGTTTCGTCGATCAGTATCGGCAGCGCCGTCTCTACGAGGGAGACGAGGAGGCTAAACCTCGCCTTGGGTCGTGTAAGGGGGACGTCCGGGCACCGCGGCCAAAATCGCTCAGCGTGTCTGGCGTTGTCTGAAGCGAAATGGCGTGCTCGTTCTAGTGGCTTCGGGCTGCGGCGCGCCGCCGACGCGCGGCCAAATTTACCAACATCAAACCAACGACCAGAAGACTCCATGTTTCTGGTTCCGGGATGGGCGCGGCGACGACTGCAATCGAACCGTCGGCGGCGAGGCGGATGTTGCTGATGTCAAAGGAGGACGAAGCGGCCGTGATGTTGCCCGCGCCGACAACGTTGAGCCAGCTTTCTCCTGCAGCGAACAGCGTGGACAGACCGCTTAGTGCACCACTGGCCTCGTCATAGGCCTGCAGGAAGTTGTCGAGATCAAGCCCTCCGGATGCGGCGAAGGCCGTGGGGTCAGTATTTCCTAGGAAATTCAGCAGGATGTGCAGGCTATGCAAATCAAACGTGGAGGTATTGCCGATGCGAAGGTGATCGATGTCGAAGCCAACGCCGGTGGAGAGGACATCCAGGATCAAGAGACTTCCGGGCAACGTGACGATGTTGCAGTCGATCAAGAGCGCGCCTGGGCTGTTGCCAGGGCTCAACGTGCCGCCAATCAGGACTCCATCGGCAATATGCAATCGCCCGCCATTGCCCGTAAGCAGGCCACTCGCGCCGAGCTCAAACGACTGGGCGTTGATCGTACTGTTGTTGAGGATGAGCGTTCCACTCCCTCCGGGTCCAGACTGGGTTGCACCGACGCCCACATAGTTCGCGTTGACGGTGGACCCTCCGTTCAGCGAAAGAAGACCCGTGCCTGTTGCCTGTGCCCCGATCAACAGGTTGCCATCGGCGCCGCTCGCAGTTGCGTTGCCGATGTTGAGCTGGCTGTTGTTGAAGATTGCAGTGCCCGCACCGTCATAGCCGATTCGGACCACCGACTGACCGGAGGCGGCGGCAAGGTTGATCTGCGAATTCGTGACAGTCAACACTCCAGTTCCGCCCGCGCCTGGAGGGTCGGGCCTTCCGCCAACGTTCAAACTAGCACCCAAAGTGCCGAGATTCGAAATCGTCACGACGCTTCCGTTCGAGATCGAGGCGGAACCAATGCCATTTGCAATGCCAATTGAAAGGTTTGCGCCGCTCAAAGTATTCGCCACGGTCTGCTGACCCGATAGGCTAACGACACCTTGATTGACGGCCAAGGTTCCGACGCCACCGGCATCGCGACCGACACTGAAGGAGATCCCCGAGACCGCGCCCTGATTGCTGACGGTCAGTGAACCGGTGCCTCCTCGTCC
>Ga0123338_10002550_pt1 | contig 16961 bp, 10 predicted proteins | sample grotaG_FD_89793 | JGI IMG/M metagenome (GOLD analysis project Ga0123338, IMG submission 89793) | Glacier valley bacterial and archeal communities from Borup Fiord, Nunavut, Canada, to study Microbial Dark Matter (Phase II) -... | ecosystem: Environmental > Aquatic > Freshwater > Ice > Glacier ...
TAAATAGCGGTATTTGAGATTTACAAATAAAAAATACTGTTTACTGAGACTGATATGTGTAATTATTTTAAAAGTTGAAGAATCAAAGAAACATTGATTTATCAGATTGAATAAATTTCCTGTAGTTACTATTTTAAGAAAAACCATGCGTTTTTGGGCTGCCATTTGGCAGCCCTTTTTTATGATTTATATTTTTTCTTCATTAATTCCCCCACAAAGTTCGCCATTTGTCTCCGTGGCGGCAATGAACTGTCCGGCATAAACACCTGCCGCCGCACATAGCCACCATTTATTCCGTTGCTTCATTGCCTTAGTCGCCAAAAGGTGGTAGAAGTTCCATAATTAATTTTTAAATCTTTAAAATGAAATGTTATGGAACAGCTAATGAATGTATCATTATTAAACATGGTGTCAGAAGTTGAATTGGTTTACAAAAACAAAGTAAAACCTTCTGAAAGACCTTTGGTTAAATCTGCCAAAGAATGCTATGAGTTGCTAAAGTTAACCTGGGATGAAAACAAGATTGAATTTGTAGAGCAGTTTAAAGTTGTTTTAATGAACCGGGCTCAAAGGGTTTTAGGAATTTATGAATTATCAACCGGAGGAGTTACCGGTACTGTGGCAGACCCGAAATTAGTTTTTACAGCGGCTTTAAAAGCAAATGCCTGTAATATTATTTTAAGCCACAACCATCCATCTGGCAACCTTAAACCAAGCAGAGCAGATGAAGAACTGACAAAGAAGATTGCAACTGGTGGAATGTATCTTGATATAAAAGTGATAGATCACATAATCGTTACCAGTGAAGGCTATTACAGTTTTACCGATGAGGGGCTGTTATAGCCCCCTTTTTTATTAACTGATTGTGAGTTAGCCAATTGCTTTTGGCTCTTAAAAGCTATATTTACAGCCATTTATAACCCTACCTGTTAATTTTATAGGCAATATGAATTTAACCCCATACCACGCCAAATATTTTGCGTATGAGCTTACTAAAAAAAGTTCGTCAGACAGTATGCAGAAATTGGCATCTACTTTAGTTGATGCACAAGTTGACCTTAACCCTCACCAGGTAGAGGCAGCTTTATTTGCATTTCGTTCCCCACTTTCCAAAGGAGCAATATTAGCTGATGAAGTAGGATTAGGAAAAACAATTGAAGCAGGTTTGGTTATATCGCAGAAATGGGCAGAACGTAAAAGAAAAATTTTGATAATCACTCCGGCAAACTTGCGTAAACAATGGAGCCAGGAGTTACAGGATAAATTCTTTTTAAACTCATTTATTTTAGAAGCCAAATCATTTAACGATTGTATAAAAAAAGGAAACCTCAATCCTTTTGATCAGTCCGAAATAATTATTTGTTCCTATCAATTTGCAAGGACAAAAGAAGCCTACTTAAAATTAATTGGTTGGGACTTAGCAGTTATTGACGAAGCTCACAGGCTTCGTAACGTGTATAAGGCAAGCAATAAAATTGCACGTTCGATAAAAGAATCTTTGAATGAAGCGCCAAAGATTTTGTTAACGGCTACGCCATTGCAAAATTCTTTGTTAGAATTATATGGTTTAGTAAGCATCGTTGATGATTATTCATTCGGTGACCTAAAGAGTTTTAAAGCACAATACAGCAGGGTTACAAGCACCGCTGATGCCGATGCTTTCACCGAATTAAAAGAACGTTTAAAGCCTGTTTGCAAACGTACACTTAGAAGGCAGGTTTTAGAATACATCCGATACACAAACAGGATCGCATTGGTAGAAGAATTTTTTCCAACAGAAGAAGAACAACGCTTATATGATTTAGTTTCAAATTATCTGCAAGCAGAAAATTTGTACGCTTTACCGGCAGGTCAGCGTAAACTAATGACTTTAATCCTACGAAGGTTATTAGCATCTTCAACCTTTGCCATTTCAAGTACATTGGAAGGATTAGGCAAAAAATTAGAAAATATTATTTCACAAAATACAAGTGTTGATACAGAAGTAATTATTGCTGAAAACTTTGAAACATTTGATGAATTAAAAGATGAGTGGTCGGAGGACGATGAAGAAGAAAAAGAGGAAGATTCATATACAGCAGATGACATTGAAAATATCAAAACTGAAATAAAAGCACTCAAAGAATTTGAAACACTTGCAAAATCTATTCACCGCAATTCTAAAGGTGAAAAATTATTTACAGCCCTTGAAAATGGGTTTAAAGAAATGGGCCGTTTAAATGCCCCGCATAAGGCAATCATTTTTACAGAAAGCACAAGAACACAAATTTATTTACGCAACATTTTAGAGGCAAGGGGATTTGCTGATAAAGTTGTTTTATTCAACGGCTCTAACACCGACCCCAAATCAAGAGAAATTTATGCTGCATGGGCAGCAAAATATAAAGACACTGATAAAGCCACTGGTTCCCGCTCTGCTGATATGAGAGCAGCCTTAGTTGATTACTTTAGGGATGAAGCCACTATAATGATAGCAACCGAAGCTGCAGCCGAAGGCATCAACTTGCAATTTTGTTCCTTAATCATCAATTACGATATGCCATGGAATCCTCAACGCATTGAGCAGCGGATTGGCCGCTGCCATCGTTATGGGCAAAAGTATGATGTGGTTGTCGTGAACTTTTTAAATAAAGCAAATGCGGCAGATGTAAGGGTTTATGAATTGCTCAGGGATAAATTTCAATTATTCAATGGCGTATTTGGTGCAAGTGACGAAGTTTTAGGCAGCATTGAAAATGGTGTGGACTTTGAAAAAAGGATAGCAAAAATTTATCAGGATTGCCGGACACATGAGCAGATAACCATTGCATTTAACGAACTGCAAGCAGATTTGGAAGGCAATATTTCAAACGCTATGCAAACAACAAGGCAACAGTTATTAGAAAACTTTGATGAAGAGGTACACGAAAAATTGCGGATTAATTTGCAGGAAAGCAAGGAGTATCTTTCACGATACGAAAAGTGGCTTTGGGATATTACAAAATTCTATTTGAAGGATGATGCGGATTTTGCACCAGATGAACACTCATTTACATTAAACCGCAATCCATTCCCCAATGGCAAAATACATTCTGGGCCATACAGGATAGGTAAGCATATTGACGATGCAAATATTTATCGCATTGGGCATCCTTTGGCTCAAAATATCATTGAAGCCTGCAAGGATAATAAGTTAGAAAAGTTTGAATTGATTTTTGACTATACTAATTCAGGCATAAAAATAACCAGCCTTGAAAAATTTATTGGTAAGAGTGGTTATATGATAGGCAATGTTTTAAGTATTACCACTTTTGAAGAAGAAGAAATTATTCAATTGTTTGCAGTAACCGATGAACAAACAATTTTAGACAAGCAATTGTGTGAAAGGTTTTTTTCATTACCTGCAAATATTGTAGAGCAGCAACACGAGGCACCAGCCACACTTACAAAATTATTATCTGATGCAATTGCATTGCAGCAAACTAATTCCATTGATGAAGTGGGGCAACGAAATGCTAATTATTTTGAAACAGAATTAGATAAGTTAGATAATTGGGGAGAAGACCGCAGGAACTCTTTGAAAGTTGTATTGAAAGAACTTGACCAGCAAATAAAAGAGGTAAAGAAACAGGCAAGGTTAGCTCCCAACCTGCCCGACAAATTAAAGTTGGAAAAGGAGAGAAAAAAATTAGAAGCCGAAAGAGATACAGCATGGAAAGAGTATGACGGGGCGGCAAAAGAAATTGAGCAAAATAAAGACCAGTTAATAGATAAAGTAGAGAAACGTTTGAAACAGAATTTGAAAGATGAACAACTATTTAACTTTAAGTGGTCATTAATTTAACAAAGTAGTATGAGTAACATAAACGAAATACTTGCTAAGCAAATTGCAGATAAATTAAAAGAAGAAAATCTTTTAAAGGGTGATGATAGTCAGCTTGCTGCTAAATTAGCAAATGGGAGCATGAAGGAAGTTGATTGGAAATTAGTTTTGGAAGCTATCATTAAGAAACCTCAACAAAACCCAGCAACCGACAATGAAACTATATAGCCTTTACCTTCAATCATTTCGAGGGGCCACAAAACCTGTCACCATCGATTTTGATAGCAATAAAAAAATCACAATGCTCTTTGCAGAGAATGGCAATGGTAAATCCACGATTGCTGATGCGTTTATTTGTTTGTGTACGGATAAAAAGGGCTCTTTAGATGATAAATCTGCAACCAATAAATCTTTTTTAAAATCTTTAGGAACAGGTACAGGAGAAACAAAAATCACCCTTACTACCGATGCAGGCGCTTTTACTACATCTTTATCCGGCACTGCTACAACATTCACTAAAACTCCTGCCACCGGTCAGCCATCACTTAATGCACTTAGAAGAACACAATTAATTAATCTGATAAATTCACCGGCTTCAGAAAGATATAATGCACTTAAAGATTATTTAGATATCACAAATATTTATGCCGGCGAAGAAACATTACGGAAAACACACAGGGAATTTGAAAGAGATCTTGCGGCTGTGGTAAGCAATTTGGATAGTGCCAAAACTACTTTGGAGAAAAGTTGGAATGATGAAGGAAGCCCTGATGGCAGTATGCTTGTTTGGGCAAAAAAACAATCAGAAACAGACATAACTAAAGTGGAGGCTGAATATAAAATTGTATATGCTTTAATGCTTCAATGGCAAGCAATAAATAATAAGCAAAGCGAGATAAACAGACACATTTCAGCATTAGCAGAATCTTTAAAAAGCTCAAACGCTTTTGCATTGACTTTACAAAATCTTCAAAGCAATGGTTCTACAAGTACCTCGGTATTACTTACTTTGTTGGAGCAGGCAAAAAATTATATTTCAGGCGTTCCGGCCATTAATAAATGCCCTGTTTGTCAAAATGGTATTATCAAATCTACCGTGATTGCTTCTCTCGAGGCGCAAATAAAGTCAATGGCAGCTTTGCAAAAAGCAGTCAAAGATTTAGAGAATGCCAAAAAACAACACAGTCATAATGATGCTATTTTAAATAAAGCATATAGCGAGATAAATAATCTGATTATCCGGTACAAAAATTCTATCAGTGGCTATGTAGCCAATTTGCCTAATATAGCAACTTTTGTAAATAGAATTGGCACTGATATAATGGCTAACTACAATGCGTATGTGGCCTCATATGATGAATTAAAAGCATTATACTCCAGGGTTGAAACAAGTGCTTCAAATAAGAAAAAAGCGATTGAACAGCATACTTTTATTAAGCGGCAATATGATAGTATTGTTGTGAATAGAGCAAAGGTTAAAAGGTTGTTTGATTTAGAAGCTGCAGCTAAAAAGGCATTAGGAATTGTTGAAACTGCACGAAAGGATTTTTTTGATAATGAATTATTATCTGTTTCATCGGAGGTAGACAGGATGTACCAAAAGATGCACCCCTTGGAAGGATTAGGAGGAATAAAGCTATTTCTTAGCCCGGGGTTTAAACACTCTTTAGAAATTCAAGGAAATTTTCATACCGAACTCGGGATCACACCGCAATCAGTTTATAGTGAATCTCATTTAGATACTTTAGCTATTTGTATTTTTATTGCTTTGGCAAAAAAATATAGCGTAGGGAAAACTGTGTTAATTTTGGATGATGTTGTGATGTCAGTTGATGAAAACCACCTTGATAGATTTATTGAAATGGTACACGATGAAGCAAGTCATTTTGCCCATATCATTGTCACTACTCATTATCGTCCCTGGCGTGATAGGTATAGGAATAATAGAGCTCCCGGCGGTGGGGTTCATTTCTTAGAGTTAAGGGATTGGTCAGCATTAAAAGGAGTAAGCGTCTATAATGGCAAAATTGCATTGGATGAACTCCGGCAAATGCTTAGTTCTGCAAGTGCATTTCATAGAGAAAATATTTCAACTGCTTCTGGAAGGATTTTAGAAAACCTGGTTGATTTTATTACACTTAAATATGCCTGCAGGCTGCCCAGGAAACCAAAGAACGACTACGTACTATCTGAGCTATTAAATGGTTTGAATAGCCAATTATTAAATATGTTTAAAGTGGAGCATCTTACAAAAGATGCAAGTGGAATATATACAATTGTTGCCCAGCCAGTAGATTTAAAACCCGTTATTGAAAGATTGAAAACTTTAACTGCAATTCGTAATCAGGTTGGTGCACACTATAATTTTGATGGCGCATTGGTTAACGATGCTGATGTATTAGTATTTGGAAATGCTACAGTAGAGTTTGCGGAATTATTAATTTGCCCAGATTGTGGTGCATTACCTGATAGGAAACCATCAGGCTCATATTGGGAAACAAGAACAGGTTCAATAAGATTGTATCCGTTGATGCAACCATAAAAATAATATTTAATTCAAATGGGAGAAATACAAAAACAGGAGCTAACCTCAATGGATATTAAAGAGGCACAGCTACAAAAGTTAAAAGAACTTTTCCCCGAGGCCTTTACTGAAGGGCTGAAAGTAGATTGGGATAAGTTACGCTTAACATTAGGTGATAACACAGTAGATACTGGCAAAGAACGGTACGGCATGAACTGACCGGGCAAAGCCGATTGTTTTAAAACAATACAGCAGCCGAGTATTGGAACACTTATACCTGCCAGGGAGGAAAGTATTGATTTTGATACAACACAAAACCTTTTTATTGAGGGTGACAATTTAGAAGTATTAAAACTATTGCAGAAAAGCTATTTAGGTAAAATAAAAGTAGTTTGCATAGACCCCCCTTATAATACTGGCAACGAGTTTATTTACCCCGATAAGTTTGGCGAAACACTTGAAACTTATCTGGAATATACTGGGCAGGTGGATGGAGAAGGAAAAAAATGGACAGCCAATGCTGAAACGGATGGCAGATTCCATAGCAAGTGGATGAATATGATGTACCCACGTTTATTCTTAGCAAAAAATCTACTAAGGGAAGATGGCGTTATTTTTATATCCATAGATGATAATGAGTCCTATAATCTAAGGGCAATGTGCAATGAAATATTTGGAGAAGAATATTTTCAAACTGAAATAAGTTGGCAAAAAAAATATTCTGTAAGTAATAATTATAAAGGAATTGCCTCTATTCGGGAGCTCATTTTAGTTTATTCTAAATCAGAACAATTTATTAATGGCCTCTTACCTAGGTCGGAGGAATCAATTAATAGGTATGCTAATCCTGATAATGACCCAAGGGGGGTCTGGAAGTCCGTTGACTATTGGAATCAGGCTTCCCCAGAGGATAGACCTAATCTTGTTTATAATATAGTAAACCCTAATACTAATGAAATTATTACCCCTTCAAAAAAGGCATGGAAGTATTCAAAGGAAACGCATGAAATTCATTTAAAAGAAAATAGAATCTGGTGGGGACAAACTGGCAGAAATTCAGTACCTGCACTTAAACTTTTCTTGACCGATGTTCGTGATGGTTTAATACCTCATAATTGGTGGGCGTATGAAGAGGCGGGACATACTGATGAAGCAAAAAAGGAATTGGATAAGCTTTTTGGAGTTTCTCCATTTGATACGCCAAAGCCAGTAAAGTTACTTAAAAGAATATTTCAAGTAGCTAATCTGAATTTTAATGATATTGCCTTAGACTTCTTTGCTGGTTCGGCTACTACAGCCCATGCCATAATGGACTTAAATAATTTAGATGGCGGTAATCGCAAATTCATTTGCGTACAGATACCTGAGCCTACCGATGATAATAGTGAAGCAGGAAAGGCAGGCTATAAAACCATAGCAGAAATAAGCAAGGAAAGAATAAGGCGGGTGATTACAAAAATTAAAACCGAACAGAAAGAAGCTGAACAAAAACAGGAACGGCAATTGTTTGAAACAAAAAAAGGAAACAAAATTGACCTTGGTTTTAAAGTACTTAAACTGCAAAAATCAAACTTCAAAGTTTGGGATAGTGCTTTTGAAAAGGAACCAGAATTAATTCAACAAAAGTTATTTGAACACATACAACATATTTCACCGGAGGCACAGCAGGAAGCGATATTGTATGAACTACTTTTAAAGAGTGGATTTGAACTCACCACACCTATTGAAGCATTAACTCTTGCAGGTAAAACAGTTTTCAGCATTGCCGATGGGCAATTACTTATCTGTTTAGAAAAAGAAATAACGCATGATTGTATAAAAGCAATGGCAGAAAAAGAGCCATCAAGGGTTATTTGTTTGGACGAAGCATTTACAGGCACTAATGCCGATGCACTTAAAACCAATGCAGTGCAGATAATGAAAAGCAAAGGAGTTGTAAACTTTAGAACTATATAAAAATGGGTGTATTTATTAAAGGAGTGAAAATAAAAAATTTCCGCTCCCACAAAGAGACAAAAGTTTCCCTGGAGCCATTGACATTACTAGTGGGATCTAACAATTCAGGTAAAACGTCATTTCTAAAGGCTATTGCAATTGCCCTCCAGGGGGATAAAAAATATATTAATAAGGATGATTTATATATTGATAAGAACGGGCAGAATATAACTTCACAGAGAATTGATATTGATTTGAAAATTACTCCGGATAGTTCAAATACCGAATTTGACGAAAAATGGATAAGTGAATTTGGAACAGATGCTGCAACCGTGGATTTAACTGGGGTAAAATATCTTGCTTTTAAAACAGTAATTAAGTTTAATACTATTAACCAGGAACCATCCATTAAAAGATACAGAATAACAGATTGGGAACTGGGAACCTGCGATGAAACAGACAATGGATTGTTAAAGGCTCATATCAATAAAATGCCTTTGTATTTTATTGATGCCCAAAGGGATCTAGTTGAAGATTTAAAATCATCCACCTCTTATTTTGGCCGCTTAGCAAAACAAATAAAGTATAATCCAGATGATTTAAAAAATATTGAAGATTCATTAAAAGTAATTAATGATGTAGCTATTGCTAAAAGCGAAGTCTTGAGACACCTCAAGACCAATTTAGAAGAGTTAAATAATACTGTTAAAACAAACGGAAAGGGAGTTGAAATTAGTCCCCTTCCAAAAAAAATTAGGGATTTACACAAAGGATTAAAGGTTCATTTTCAGGACGGGACTTCAGATGCATTTAGTATTGAATACCATGGAATGGGAACAAGAAGTTGGGCCTCTCTATTAGCTTATAAAGCTTTTATAAAATGGGAAAATGACTTGAATATTAAGGAAAATGATGCTTTTTCACCAATTTTAGCATTAGAAGAGCCTGAGGCTCACCTGCATCCGCATGCTCAAAAACAATTATATACACAATTAAAAACAATTAGCGGTCAAAAAATAATTAGTACTCATTCTCCTTACACTGTAAGCAGTTGTAAAATAGAAGAAATAAGACTTTTTATTAAGGATGAGGATTTTACAAAAGTTCAAGAAATTGATTTGGGATATGGAAAATTAATTGATCAGCAAGAAACCTTAAAAGAAAAAAATGCCATTTCAAAGCAATATGTGAAAGAATGTGATTCTAAAATAAAAGATTTAAAAGATGAAGAAAGAGAATCATTTAGAAGAATTAAAAGTGAAATTATTTCCTCTAAAGGGGAAATATTTTTTAGCAAATGTGTTGTTTTGTTTGAAGGAATAACTGAAGAACAATCTCTTCCTTTATTTGGGGAAGAATATTTTGGCATCAATCCTTTCGAATTGGGTATATCATTTATTAATGTTCAGGGAAAATGTAATTACTATCCTTATATTAATTTATTGAAATCCTGTAATATTAACTGGTTTATATTTAGTGATAGTGAAATTGATACAATAGAACAAGTTAAAGAGCAAGTAAAAAGTGCTTGTGATGTTGAAATGAATGAACGAATTATATTTTTGCCAACAGGTTGCGATTATGAAGATTACATCATAAATCAATACGAAGACATAGTAAGGATTTCCATTTCTAAATATGAGTCAGGGAATAGTAATATTAAAAGGGATAGGGAAGAAAATTTTAAATCGTGGACGACCAAAAAAACAATGCAAGAGGTAAATGACTATTTAGAAAAATACAAAGCCAAAATAAGTCCATTTTATACTAGAGAAATTATAAATAGATCTGAATTTAATAAAAGAATACCATTGAAAGTTGTTGAATTATTTGATAAAATAAATCAATTTATTAAAACTGATTCAAGGTATAAAAAGTTTGGTGGCTTATTTAAAATATTAGAATCATTACAGAAAACTGAAAGTAAATGAGAAACTACACTCTATCCGATGAACAAGAGGAAATAATATCCTATTGGCTGGAACATAAAGGTGCAATGCAAGTTCAAGCTGCAGCAGGTAGTGGTAAAACGCGGGTTTTAACAGAATGTGTTCGGCAATTATTAGATGTACCAAAAGAGAAATATAAAGTCCTATGTTTAACTTTTACAAATAAAGCTGCAGATGAAATCAAGGAAAGACTTTCTAGTATTTCAGGGATTAGCGATAGGTCGTTTATAGGAACAATTCATGGGTTTTCTTTAGAAATAATTAAATCATTTAAACATGAATTTGGGTATTCAGATATGCCTCATATTATTGAAAGGGAATCTGATCGTAAAGAAATACTAAAAGATTTATTTATTCAGAATACAATTTTAAATAGTTTTTATAGGAATATAATTGAAACTGCAAAGGATGAGAAGGATATACTTTTATACTTTAGCAAGTGTTTAAATTTTATTTCTGAACAAAAAAGGAAACTTGTATTTATTGATGATGATATTGATGAATATGAAGATTGGTCTAATGAAGATCTAATATTATTTAAAGAATATAATTTTAGATTTAAAAGTCAAAATTTGATTGATTACGATGATATCCTTGTTTTGGCATGGAAAATATTAACAGAAAGAACAAGTACAACCAATATTTATCAAAAGATATACAAATTTATTTTGGTGGATGAAGCCCAGGATTTGAATTTTGCTCAATACGAACTTATCAAAGCAATTTGTGGAAACCCAAATGCTAATATAATGATGGTTGGTGATGCAAATCAATCTATTCATGGTTATGCAGGTGCAAGCAAAGAGTATATGATTTCTAATTTTGTGAAGGATTTTGATATTCCAGCTGAAGGACAAAAAAAGATAAATCATAATTACCGTTCCTCAAAGGCAATTATTGATGCTGCTAATTTAATAATTCCGAATTCAACTGCTGGGGTTAATTCTTTTTATAAAGGCGATTTTTCAGCATTCAAATTCCCTGATGAAACTCAGGAAGCTAATTGGGTTATAAATAAAATTCACCAACTTTTAAATAATGTAAATCAAATAGAATTTGAAGGTGGTCTTTCATTGGATAATATAGCTATACTTGGTCGAAATAGATTTGTCTTCAATGTTATTTCCAAACAATTAGATTTTGATAATATCCTTAAAAATAAATACTTTCTTAAACGAAGTAATGATAGTCTTGAACCTGAATCATCTTTTATGAAGATATTTGAATTGGGCACTAGAATCCTTACTAATAAAAGTGGAAGTGTATACGTTAAGCAATTACTTTCCGTCATAAAAATTTCAAATTATTCGGATAATATAAATGACAATTCCATTGATTTATTAAAAGGAATTAAAAATTTTATTACTGATAACTCTATAATAACTTCTATTGATTATCAACAGTTAATTAACGCATGGGAAAATATAGAGAATAATACAAACAATGTGTTACCGACATTCACTGAATTAATCAAGTATTGTGAGAATTCAAATGTTGATGATAAGATTTTAGCTGCGTTTGATTTGATGGAATGGGAAAGTTCTTGGAAAATGTATATTAGAAACATACCTCCAAAATCAGGATCATTTTCAGATTTCAGAAGATATTTGGCTATGGGTATTTCAAATAATTCACGAACGAAGGGCATAACATTAGCTACTGTTCATGCAGTTAAAGGACTTGAATATGATGTTGTCTTTCTTATAGGTATGGGGGATGGTACTTTTCCTGATTATCGATCGTTAATTGGCAAAGCACTGGAAGAGGAACGAAATAATGCATATGTTGCCGTAACAAGAGCAAAGCGTAATTTATATATCACATACCCTGAGACAAAGACTCTTCCATGGGGTTCTGTTAAACGTCAGGATGCATCTAGATTTTTAAAGGAAATTGAATTGGAAATTAATGAAAATAAAATTCGATAGCACACAAGAATATCAAATAAAGGCAGTCAGTAGTTTTATTGATTTGTTTGATGGGCAACCTTTACAGCAAGCAGACTATTCCATAGTAATAAACCCAACTGTTGAAACAACACAAGGCAGTATGTTCCGCAGCGAAATGGGTATTGGCAACAATCTTATTTTAAGCACTGATGCAATATTTAAAAACGTTCAGGCAGTACAGGAGAGAAATGATTTAGACCCCATTGCTAAAGAAGAGTTTGATAAAAATGGGTTGAACTTTTCTACTGAAATGGAAACAGGCACAGGTAAAACCTATGTGTATTTGAGAACCATTTTCGAATTGAGCCAAAAGTATGGGTTTAAAAAATTCATTATTGTAGTACCAAGTGTTGCAATCAGAGAAGGTACATTGAAGAATATAGAAATAACGGCAGACCATTTTAAAGCACTATACAATAATATAGAGTTTGAGCATTTTGTTTATGATAGCAAAAAAGCAAACCGCCTTCGGCAGTTCGCCACCAGCAACCAATTGCAAATAATGATAATCAATATTGATGCCTTTAACAAGGATAGCAATATTTTCAATCAGGAACGAAACCAGCTTAACGGCTTTAGCCCAAGAGAATTTATTAATGCAGTCCGTCCGTTTGTATTGATAGATGAACCGCAAAGTGTAGATAATACTTTAAAGGCGCAGGAAGCAATAAAATCATTGAACCCAATTGCGATATTTCGTTTTTCCGCTACGCATAAAAACTTATACAACCTTATCTACAAATTAGACCCTATCAATGCTTATGAATTGGGTTTGGTAAAGCAAATAGTGGTTGCATCAGTAACAGGTGCAAATGCTCAAAATGATGCTTATGTAAAGCTGTTAGAGGTAAATAATAAATCAGGTATTAAAGCAAAAATCCGTTTGCAGGTACAGGGCAATGGCGATGTAAAAGAAAAAGACATTTGGGTAAAACAAAATGCAGACCTGTTCCAGTTATCCAACGAAAGGGATGCTTACAGAAATGGATTTGAAGTATTGGACATAAGTTCAGAACCTGGAAATGAGTTTATCGATTTTACTTCCGGCAGATTGTACACAGGGCAAGAGAGAGGCGGCATAACAGATGATTTGGTAGAAGTACAAATTAAGAACACAATTAAAAAGCATTTAGACAAAGAATTGCAATTAAAAGGCAAAGGTATAAAAGTACTGAGTTTGTTTTTTGTTGATAAGGTAAGTAACTATCGTATCTATGGTGCAGATGGCAAAGCAACACCGGGAAAGTATGCAGAATTATTTGAACAACATTATAACGAGTTTATCAAACTGCCGCAATACAAAGAACTAAATGTTTTTCCTGTTGATAAAATACATGATGGCTATTTTTCAGCAGATAAGAAAGGAGTTTATAAAGACACTAATGGAAACACTCAGGCAGATGATGATACCTATGCAAAAATTATGCGTAACAAAGAGCAACTGCTTTCAATGGATGAACCATTGAAATATATTTTTTCACATTCAGCATTAAGAGAAGGTTGGGATAATCCTAATGTATTTCAGATTTGTGTTTTAAGGGAGGTTGGCAGTATTAAAGAACGAAGGCAAACATTGGGCAGAGGATTAAGGTTGCCTGTAAATCAAAACGGTGATAGGGTTAGGGATGAAAATATTAATAAACTCACTGTAATAGCAAGAGAGATTTACGCCGACTTTGCAAGCGGCTTACAAAAAGAATATGAAGAAGATTGCGGAGTAACTTTTGGCAAAGTTCCTAAGTTGGCTTTTTCAAAACTTGCTGAATTAACCGAAGAAGAAGATAAAATATTTGGCAGGGATAAAAGCGAAAGTATTTGGAAAGAGTTAATCAGTAAAGGCTTTATTGATAATAATGGTAAAATACAACAATCATTCAATCCTGAAAAAGCAGGTTTTTCTTTAGGACTGTCGGATGACTTTGCGCCATCAGAATCAAGAATTATTCATGTCTTACAAACCTACCAACTAAACAGGCATGTAAAAGAAGATACACCACCAAAACGATTAAAGCTAAACAAGGAAATATTCCTTGACCCTGAATTTGAAAATCTTTGGAAAAAAATTAGCCACCGCACCACTTACCAGGTTGATTATTCCACCGATACTTTAATTGCTAACGCAATTAAAGCCATTACAGCAATGGATAAAATTGAACCTGTGAAAGTTAATTACCGAGAAGATTTGATTGGTGTAGAAAAGAAAGGCGTTACAACAACCAATACCAAAGTCAATGAAATAAAGCTGGAATACACCGGCACATTGCCGGATGTATTGGCATACTTGCAGAAAGAAACAGAGCTAACCAGAGGTTCATTAGTAAAAATATTATCAGATAGCAAACGCCTAAAGGAGTTTGCCATCAATCCACAAAAGTTTATGGATGCTATCGCATCCATTATCAAAAGAGAGTTATACAGATTAATGATTGACGGCATTAAATATGAAAAACTAACAACCGGGTTAACAGAATGGAGTATGCAGCTTATCAGGGAAGAAGAATTGAAAGATTACTTTGAGCAATGTTTAGCCGTAAATAAATCAGTGTATGACCGGGTAATTTATGATAGCGAGGTTGAAAGAAAATTTGCAGAAGAATTAGATAAAAGAGAAGATATAAAACTGTTTGTAAAACTCCCCTCATTCTTTAAAGTAGAAACTCCAATAGGCACATATAACCCCGATTGGGCAATTGTAAAACATGATGATGATACAATTTATTTAGTCAGGGAAACAAAGAGTACAAAGAACTATGAGAAGCTAAGAAATTCCGAAGCAGACAAAATAAAATGTGGTCGTAAACACTTTGAGGCTATCGGAGCAGATTTTGATGTAGTAACAAATTCAAAAGAAGTATAAATTATTGTTGAATTTACAATGAATCGTACCTGCTTTTTAAGACAATTTATTGCCAGCTATATGTATGAAATAAGCGACGATATACAGCTTGTAAAAGATAATAAAGGCGAAGAATTTCTGGAATTCTTTTTGATTTGATAAGTCAACAATTTGAACAACCAAAATGGATGGATTTGAATCTTCACTCCCCTTCTTATAACCTAAATAGAACAAAATACTAAATATTTTAGCATTACTCCCTATCTTAGCATTTCTAAACTAAGGAATGTACCTCAATTGTAAAACATATTTCAGCTTCCGCTATGGCACTTTTTCAAGCAAAGAACTGGTAAAAGCCGCTGTGGACAATGGTGTAACAGCTCTGGCTTTAACCAATATCAACTCCACCTGTGATATATGGGACTTTGTAAAATATTGCCGGGAGGAGGGCATAAAACCCATTACAGGTGCGGAGGTTTGTAACGAAGGGCAATTGTTGTACATCTTAATTGCTGCCAACAACAAAGGGCTGTTATGGATTAATGAATTTCTGTCACAACATTTTCAGGAAGACAAGCCATTCCCTGTTTTAGCGTTGGAAGAGCCTTTTTTTACAGATACATGGGATGGCTTTGTTATTTATCCTCTAGGCAGTAAAGAACCGGGGCAATTATTTGTCAATGAAAAAATTGGTGTGCTGCCCTCTGAAGTAAATAAATTATTCGGCATTGATTTAAAGGCTACGGCAGATAAATGGATCATCCGGCAGCCGGTTACTTTTCAAAATAAAACTTACTTCAATGTTCACCGTTTGCTGAGAGCCATTGATAAAAATGTGTTGCTTTCCAAATTATCCAAAGCCGATGAATGCAGGCCTGATGAATATTTTGTGCCACCGGCTGCCTTGCTGGATGCCTTCAGGCAATATCCTTTTATTGTTACCAATACTTACAAGCTGATTGACAGTTGCAATATTGAAATTGATTTTAAAACGGATAAAAACAAAAAGATATTCAGCAGTACAAAGGAAGACGACAGGATATTATTAAAGAAATTGACTGCTGATGGTTTTTCCTTCCGCTATGGAAAAAATAAAATAGCGACAGAAAGGGTAACAAAAGAATTAAAGATTATTGATGAATTAGGATTCAATGCTTACTTCCTAATTACCTGGGATATTATTCGTTATGCACAGTCGAGAAGATTTTTTCATGTTGGGCGTGGCAGTGGAGGTAACTCCATTGTGGCGTATTGCCTCCAAATAACCGATGTGGACCCGATAGAACTGGATTTGTATTTTGAACGCTTTTTGAATCCACACCGTACGTCTCCACCCGACTTTGATATTGATTTTAGCTGGCTCGACAGGGATGAAGTGATTGATTATGTTTTTAAACGCTATGGTAAAAAGCAGGTGGCTTTATTAGGCATGTATTCTACTTTTCAATATCGGGCAGTAGTGAGAGAATTGGGGAAAGTCTTTGGATTGCCCAAAGAAGAAATAGACCAATTGGCTGCAGGTGGCAACCCCGATGATAAAATACAACAACAGATTTTACGCTATGGAAAGCTGATTGAAAATTTTCCGAATCATTTGTCTATTCATCCTGGTGGCATGTTGATTTCAGAAGAAAGTATTTACCAGTATGCAACCGTATTTATGCCGCCAAAAGGCTTCCCCACAGTGCAGATGGATATGTTTGTTGCAGAGAACGTGGGCTTGTATAAACTGGACATTTTAAGCCAGCGAGGGCTTGGGCACATTAAAGAAAGTTTACGCCTGATAAAGGAAAATCAGGGCGTTGATGTAAACATCCATGATTTCAAGAAATTTAAAAAAGACAAACGGGTAAGCGAACAGATTAAGCAGGTGCAAACTATTGGATGTTTTTATATAGAATCGCCTGCCATGCGGCAGTTGCTGAAAAAGCTGGAATGTGATGACTACATTACACTGGTAGCTGCA
>Ga0123338_10002551_pt1 | contig 16955 bp, 13 predicted proteins | sample grotaG_FD_89793 | JGI IMG/M metagenome (GOLD analysis project Ga0123338, IMG submission 89793) | Glacier valley bacterial and archeal communities from Borup Fiord, Nunavut, Canada, to study Microbial Dark Matter (Phase II) -... | ecosystem: Environmental > Aquatic > Freshwater > Ice > Glacier ...
GGACGACATTTCCTTCTGTATCCGCCACGCCCATTACCAGCACCTCGGAAGCAAAACCGGCGATCCGGCGCACACCGAGGTTGACGGCGGCAACAATCAGCCGCTGCTCCAGATCGGCAGGTACGTAGAGGGCGGTAATCTGCGCGCTCGACGTTTTGACGCCCAACTCTGCACCGAAGTCGATCCATAGTTTATAGGCAGGCTTATTCGCCTTCGTATTCGGCTCGACACGCACGATACGCCCGACTCGTAAATCGAGAACCTCGAACGCCTGCATCGGCTTGATTGCTCCCTCGACATTATTTCCTGATGATATTCCTTCCATTTTGCCACCTCCTTAAAGAAGCCTATGCGTCGCGCAGAAGTGTAATTGGCTCGATGACGATTTCAAGAAGAGCTATGCTGGATTTTGGCGATTGCGGCGGCGATGTCGCTCATGTCCTCCGCCGTTCCGAGCAGTAGGGTTTGCGGCATCCAGACCGTATCCGCACAGACCGCCTCGCAAACCGGCAGGCATAACGCGCCATAGTCTATGGCACGACCCGCGCGACATAAGCCCGCGCCCTGCCCGCCCGCTTGCCTCGCGAAGATACCCTCTTTGTACAGAGGCACATAGCCCGTCGAGCAGGGAATACCCTCCGCCATTAGCGCTGCGACGAACGAGTCGAGGCTTCGCCCGCCGAACTGCTCGGGCTGATAGCGAAACGTGAATAAATGATAGGCATGGCAGGTGATGCGCTCGTCGAGGCGCGGCAAATGAATGCCCTCGATACCCGTCAGCAGTTCGCGCAGAACGCGGGCATTTTCGGTGCGGCGAACGGACTGTTCTGGCAGGCGAGTCAGCTGCACGCGCAGCAGCGCGGACTGAAATTCCGTCAGCCGGTAGTTACCGCCGAGCACCGGATGCTCGTACCAGCGCCCGTCTCGTACCCGCCCGACATTGACTACGGACCAGGCGGCGTCTGCGAGGGCGGCATCGTTACTGAGAATTATGCCGCCCTCGCCCGCGTTCAGGTTCTTGCTCGCCTGAAAACTGAACGTGCCGAAATCGCCGATCGCGCCGACTTTCCTGCCCCGCCACTCGGCTCCGTGCGCCTGCGCCGCGTCCTCGATCACCCGCAAATCGCACTTTTTCGCCGCTGCCATTATGCTGTCGAGATCGGCGGGACGGCCGGCAATGTAGGCGGGAATGATCGCTCGCGTACGCGGCGTAATTGCGTCGGCGATCAGCGCAGGGTCGATATTGAGCGTATCGCCCTCTATGTCGATGAAGACCGGCGTCGCGCCGACCGTGACGACTGCGCTCGCGGTCGCAACGAAAGAGTAAGGCGGAACGATCACCTCATCGCCGCAGCCGATGCCGAGCGCACGCAGCGCGATCTCGAGCGCAGCCGTCCCGTTGGTGCACGCTACGCCGTGTTTCGCCTGCTGAAATGCCGCGAACTCTTTTTCGAACTCTATCCCCTGCGTTCCCTCGACCGACCACCAGTTGCCGCTGTGCAGCGTCTCGAGCAGCGCACGCTCCTCCCGCTCATCGTAGATCGGCCAGCGCTGCCACGGTCGCGCAGCGATGTCGCGCACAGGCATACCACCCTCGATCGCAAGCTTTCCACTTTCTGCAGCAACGGTCATTACGTGCCTCTTCTCTCATCTATTCTTTTAATCTATCACCGGGTCTCTGTCACCCGGGAAACTTCCCGCAAGCAACACTGCCTCTTTTTCGTTGGCGACTGCGCACGCAATGGTAGTCAGTCAAGCAAAGTTGTAACTATTCAGCCAAGATGTCAGACCTGAGGCGAAAAGCTGCCAGCAAGTGTATTCTCTCCCCCTCCTTTGCTTTATCTTCAAGGAGGTGGTGGTGGTGAATAGTAGTCAGTCAAGTAAAGTTTTGTGTGTTCCGAAATCCGCTAAAAGTCGTGTTTTAAGCGGTTTCGCCCTCGAAACGAGCGACAAAACGTTACTTGACTGACTAATAGTTAAGCAAAGTTTTATAGTAAGGGACTTACGAATGAATAGTTCTTCCGTCCTGGCGTGTGTCGGGGCAGAGTTCAACAAACCATTTGTCCAAACCAGCCAGGCGACGTACTTTTGTCCCCAGAACCGCCATAGTCTTCTGGCTGAGACGAACCCCTGTCCGGTAGATTTTGCTAATCAGTTCCACCGTCGGATGCTTGTCCTTCCAGGTCATCGAACGCGCAAACCGCACAACGGTCTCCACGCTGTCGAGCAAATCGCCATTCCAGCGGTTTTTCAGCAACGTCCTGACAGCGCTCCACCGGATTGTATTTACTGTGGTAAGGCGGATAGTAGGCCAGTTGCAAAGTCAGACCGGTTCGGGCAACGAAGTCGATTAAGCGGGCAAGAAACTGCGTCCGAAGGCTGTGACTTCCGATCTATTATCGCGGTTGAGCAGCAGGGTTGTCACGAAAGGAAAGCGGCTTTTGTTAGTTGCCTACCACTTGCAAAGAATGTCCACCGGACAATCGCTTGTCACTTTAGAAGTCACGGCATACAACGCCAGTTCGCCTCGCGCGCGGAGGAGCAAGCCCACCGGCGTCACCCGGGTCGTCGGGTGAAAATCGTGCTCGGCGGCATGGACTTCCACACGGTTCTTGCCACCGCGCGAATACGCGCCGACAGGCATGATGGCTTTGGCATTTAGGGAAAGCCGCAGCGTGGTTGGATTGGCATCGGCGTTGGGATTGACCTGGCTCAGTCGCTCGAAAATGGCGTCGGTTTGAACAGTCATTTTTGCGGGCTTTTCTTGACTCTCCCGGAGTGGTAACCCAACGGATTGAGCCTGATGCCTGGCGTTTGCGCCTGGGTCAGTCGGGCGTCTGCATAGCCCCTGGCTGCACTCAGCTGGCGACGCACTTCGCCTGCGGTCAGGCGAGTATAAAGCCGCTTGTTGCGAAACTGCGGGTAGGTCTGGCTTTGAGCGTCCAGTCTTCAAGCAGGTTGGGCAGGCACGCTTGGGCGGGCTTTCGTCCGCGCAAGGGAAAAGCGTCCTGGCAGCGGATACCCGTTGTCAGTTCAGGGGTTCCTTTACGGCGGCTATCCCGACACCACTTGAGTTCGCGCTGAGCTAAGGCAACGCGCAAAAATTACCGCACTGAATTTGGGGTCGTTTCGAGATCAAAATAGCCGAAAATTTCGCTCGATAATTATTGAGGTTAGCCTAAGCGTTGTCTACCTGCGCCCGGTTCAGCGACGGTACAGGACATAAACACCCGTCTTGCGCTGCCTTTGAGCGTTTGGGCGGTCTGAATAAAGAGCGATTTGAGACTTTCGGTGAGTCCCATGGCAGTACTCCTGCATAAGATAGCAGGGTATTCTATGTTTAGTGGAAGAAGCTGATTATCGAAAGTCCCTTACGAAAATTGGATATCCAATGGACCAAAGTCCGTCGCTGCGGGCGTTCCGCCAAATGATCGTGTTTTCCATCGGACATAATGCTCTTCCGAACAGGCATTTCCGTCCGTAGGACAACTGGCAGGCAGCGCCATCGAACCGTTAGCTGAATATCCCAGGAAACGCTTCCGCCGACATCCTAACCACTGCGGGCGAAACGCAAATTCTGGAGCGCGGGAAACAGGAACTGGAACGTCCGCAGTACCGGATCGACAGGCGCATCCAGCATCACGGTCTGCACTGGCATTCCGGTCTGAACAGATAGCGTCAGAAGCTCCATTACGCCATCGCGCTCTTCCTTCGAGACGGGCAGATAGTGGCGGTTGCAGGAACCCACGACCTGCTCCGAAGCATCTGTAAAGGTGTGAACGACCTCTGTGGGTTCCGCTGCAGGCTCAGGATCGGGACGCACCGGGCGTCGCGCTTTCCCAACGACCGTGCCGTCCGGCAGCTCGAAGTCCGCACCCCAGTTCGCGTCGTACAACACGCTGAGAAGCGTTCTATCGGGGTTGTTTATATCCACTTTGCATCCGCGCTTCGTGTTCGCCCAGTAGGAAGTAGTAGTCAGGAGGAGACTTCCTGCCGCGTCCTTTACTTCTCCATGCACGTTGCTATCCTGATTGAACAGCCCGAACAACCCTTTCTTCTTGTAAACCTTTGCGATACGCGCAAAGACCGTGCCATCGGGATCCCTGTACTCCATATGCAGACCATTCCAGTCCGTATTTTCAGCGAGACGGACTGCCATAAAAGCGCCGCATTGTGGAAACGATTCGTTCATTTCATCCTCTTTCATGTCTGCCAGACATGTCTGCCAGACACGTCTGCCAGATACGTCTGCCAGATACGTCTGCCAGACACGTCTGCCAGATACGTCTGCCAGATACATCACAACGATAGGCTGCTCGCGATCTCAAAGGGAACGAACACGATGACAAACAACAAAGTGAGCTTTACTGCAGCGATCTGCTTTTCTACAGTCACACTGATTCTGGTATTCACGACCCTGGCCCTCGGTCAAAATAAAGCTGTAAACACACCGGTACAGGTCGAAAAGAACCTCAGTCAGTCGATTTCAGGCGAATATATGAAGGCATTCGTGGTCGCCTACGATGCATTTCGCAAGTCGCCCGGTCTGAAGAAATCGAAGAAAAGCCTGGACAACTACAACCTTGAATTCAGCGAAGACGCCAAAAACTATGTTGTGCATTTTCATGTCAAGCCGCTGCCAGGCACGGTTACAGGCCTGGGCGGCGAAACTACTATCGGTCGCGAAGAGCAGTTTACGATCGCCAAATCCAACTCCAAGATCGTGCAGGATTTGCTTTATCGGTGACCAAAGCTATAAGGAGCTGCCGCTGATCGCGAGGCTTTCCGCCTGCGCTATTCGGCTGCAAATCTGCTCCGCACTGAGACCGGTATGCCGCTTACCGGTATCGACGATCAGCACGAACTCTATATTATGCGCTTTTGCCGAGTATCGTTGTGAACTGACTCGGTAACGCTTATAGGCGTGCAGGACGAAATCCGTCGCGCCGCGCTCGATACAAATATCTACCATTTTCCGCAGTGGAATCGAGCCGTCCGTGCTGTAGCTCGTCAGGATATACCGCGCATCGATAGCTGTCATTAGATCGGAATAGGCTGTTGCTGCGTTCGCACGATGGTTGTACGCGCTGCGCCGCAGCGTTCTCCAGTCCTCACGAATCGCGGACTTGTTCCTGCCTTCGATCCGCTCCGTCAATGCAGGTCTGTCCCACAGCGCGATCGTGTTCAGGACATGGTAGTTGCTGCCGTACGGATGCTGATTGTAGGGCGGATCGAGGTACGCGATATCGACCGTCGTGCCCTCTTCATGAAGCCGATTCGCCAGCGCGAGACAGTCGATTCGATAGACGGCGTTCTCCTGAGTATTGTCGTAGAATACGATGGGCTCGACAGCAAAATCGGAGAGTATGCGGTAGAGCGCGGTTCCGGTCTGCCCGCCCCAGCCATTGTGAAAGCCTTTGAAGACGCCGCTCGTGTTGCTGGTGTAGCAGGCTTTATAGAGCATCGGCGCGAGCAGGCAGGCGCGCTCTATTGGATCGATGCTGCCCTCGCGCTCCCAGCACTCAATCTGGCAGCGCATCGCGTCGATCCTGCCGCCGTTAGCACGTGTGTAAAACAGTCGGTCGCGGAGGATATCGTACTCGGTATCGCTGACGGGGCACAGATGGCGCGTTATCCAGTCTTCCTGCGGCGGCAGTGCGTTGAGCAGTGCTAGCGCGTTTGCATAGCCGCCGAAGTGCATAAAGTCGGGCGCGCGATTGCAGTCGATACTGGCTCGGTTGATTTCGAGCACGTAAGGTTCCCAATCATTGGCGAATGTGCGAAATCCGATTCGTTTCGCCATACGTGAGACGACCCCGCTGCCCGCGAAGAGGTCTAAAAAAATGCCAGGCGGTTTAACGTCGGTTTTCGCGATCGCCCTCTGGATCAGACCGAGCAGCTTACGCTTGTTGCCGATGTAGGGTATCAACTGATTGAAGACATAGTCGTCGGTATGCGCGGCAGCGTGATCTTTTTTAATATAATCGAAGTCGTGCTCGCTCGTAACTATTCACCACTCCAATCCCTCCATCTCAAGAAGGAGAGAATACACATACGACTATCTTTTGCGTCCGACGGACGCTCGGCGAAAAAGTAAAGATGAAACACATACACCTAAATTACGCTCGGAGCGAAGCTGAATACGCTCGCAGCGGAACGTGTCGCCTCTCGGAGCGGAACGTATCGCATCTCGAAGCCGGATGTACCGCCTCTGTCAGCCAGATCATGGTTTCAACCAGGGGAAGCGGAACGCCAGCCGGATTGGTGTTTTAACTCTGGAATTGCAGAATGCACTACCCCCAACCCCCTCCTTGAACAAAAGCAAAGGAGGGGGAGAGAATACTCATCCTGCATCGAGTATACCCGCCAGACGAAGGCAGATTTAGTTTACTGTCTGCCTGCTTCGTGAAATCGTAGAACAGAAGCCATTCGGGAGAAATCAAGTGGACGAAAACACAGACACCAACAAAGTCTCGTTACCGAGGCGAACATTTCTGGTCAGTATGCTCGGTGCAGTTTGTACCGTCGCAGCGGAGACGTGTTCCACCTCCGTTCTGGCAGTCACTGAGAACGCTGTGCTCGAAGCAGACATCGACCCTTATACGCACTACATTCGAACTTCCCGAGACTTTCGGCGCGTGAAGCAGGACAAGGCATGGTGTGACAAGGCGTTTCCTGGCTGGCTGACGATGCCCTGGACGTACCAGTGGACCATCGGCTACACCGAAGCGTCCGGTCAGTGGAGTGTTGAACACGGCTACAACGGCGCGTTTCTGGATGGCAACGGGGGCGTTCTGGACTCGCCCGCAGGCAAACTCGCCTGGATCGACCGTAACAAGCTGCGATTTTATGTCGATCATACCGCCGGTAAGGGCAGTCTGCACCTGTGGGACGGCGGTAAGCAAAAACCCTATTTGCCGCAGCTGCATGGCGGCGGCATACGCACCGTTCCCGTCAATGCAGGGCTCGGAGAGAAGCTGCGCGGCATATTGCGTACGAATATTACGCAGGCGATTGCGTCGCCACATCGTGCCGCCTACGCGCTCGACGATGAGGCTTCCTGGGGACATTTCGTGCATCCGACGATGTGGTGCGTGACCGATGACGCCGCCGCTTACAAAAAATGGCTCGCCGAAATATACGGTGTTGCAGCTGTCCCCGTAAGAGATCGCTGGGTCACGTACGAGGACATTCGCCCGCATCTCGCCGACTGGTCGGTGCGCGAGTTCGATGCGAGCCCGCTGATGGATCAGTGGACTTTCAACGACTCGTACTGGTGCAATTTTCTGGGCGATCTGGTCGAGTACACAAACACTCTCGACCCGAAAACGCCGTGCGGAATCGTCGGCGGGCAGGCTCCCAACGCCTTCGGCGGCTACGATTACGCCAAACTGATGGGCAAAATACAGTACATCGAAGCGTACAACCTCGGCTCATCACAGGCGATAATCCGCTCGTTCAACCCGCACAACGCCATTCCCGCCGTGACGAGCCAGTTTCACCAGTCGACCGAAGACGACATCTGGCAGGTCTGGTACTATCTCGCGCACGGCAATCGCGGACATATCGGCTGGGTAGAAAACTGGTTCGACGGGCAGACGCCGCGCCCCTGGCACGACAAAGTCGCTCCGCACTATCTGGAAGCGGGCAAAAAGATCGGTCCCCTGTTAGAGGGCGCTGAGTGGATGCACGACGGCGTCGCGCTCTACTACAGCCATGCCTCGATTCAGCTCGGCTGGATACTCGACGCGGCGGCGCACGGCAAAACTTGGATCAACCGCGACGGCGATCATCGGCTTGGCGCGTCGCACATGGTGCGTCAGGCGTGGGAAAATATGCTGCGGGATTCTGGAATTCAGTACAGCTTTCTGAGCTATGTGGATGTGGTGCAGAATGGTGTGCCAGCTGAGTACAAGACGCTGGTTTTGCCCGCCTGTCTTTGTCTGTCCGATGCGGAGGCGCAGGCGATCACGGCTTTCTGTGAGCGTGGAGGCACGGTGATTGCCGACTATCTGCCAGGGGTCTGGGATCAGCACGGGCACGGGCGAACGACAGGCGGCGCGCTGGACAAACTGTTCGGAGTCCGGCATGATCCGGCAATGAAAGCGGCGGATGTGTTCGGCGGTAAACTATGGTGCGAGGTAGATCAGGACGTCAATTTCGGCTGGAAGACCTACGCGGAGTTTCTGACGAAGGGAAACACCTGTATCAAAGACGCCTCGGGGTTCCACAAAGCGGTTCGTGCAATGCCAGTCGCCACTGTAAATCAGAGAGGAAAAGGGAAAGCCATACTGATGAACCTTTCACCCCAGTGGTACAACGCCTATCGGACGGCAGGCTTCGAGGCAGCAAAACGACGCGAGAATTTCATACGACATATGTCTCATGAAGTGCGGAGATGGGTCGAAATCGAAGAGGCTGGCGCGGCGGAGTTCGGCTATGAGATCACTTATTTTCGCAAACTGGACGGAAAATCGGATGGAAGGAAAGTGTTGTTCGTCTGCTGGAACCCGGAGATCGGCGGTTCGGAAACAGGCGGCGGGAACGCAGTCGGTCTCAAAACCGGTACGCTCGACATCACGCTGAAGTTCGCAAAGCAGGTTACAGGCGTCCGCGACGAACGACAGGGAAAAAGTCTCGGAACAGGGACGCAGTTTAAGTTCAGGTGGGCGCGAAACGAGGCGATCGTGCTTTCCTTCGAATGATTCCAAATGGGTGCAGCAAGCGGCGCCCCTACGAAATACAACAAGTCCCAATCGGCATGGGCTCGGCAATCTGCGCCCTGCAAAAAGCAAGGAGTGTGTCTGCGAATGCAGACACACTCCTTTATTAATTTGCCTCCGGCGAATTTGCTGCGCTTCTATGAGGAAGACGCTGCAGTAAAACAGCAAAAACTACCTGTCCGCCTGTTGTCAGCTCTTTTTGGGAGCAGTTTTGGGCGCGGTGACCTTCGGGATCGCGATGTGATCCGCTTTGGCATACTTGGCAGGATCGGCTTTGAACTGCGCGGGACATGCACCGCAGCAGAAGAAATAGCGATTGCCCTTGTAGTCGGAATACATTTTCGACGCGGTCGCAGTCTTGACATTGACCTTGCGAGCTGGCATCACCGAGCACTGGACTTCGGTACGGACGACGGCTGCCTTGGTATCTTTCTTGGCATCTTTTTTGGGCGGACCGGCGAGCACGGCCGTGGCGAGAACCATTGCAGCTCCGGTGAGCAGAATTGCTTTCTTCATTGTGCAGGAAACTCCTCGTTGTATTTTTGGCATTGAACGCCAGATTTTGCGGGCAAAATTACATAAGCACGTAGTCTAAGACGGCTTATTGCTCCCATTGTGACATGATTTTGTACTGAATGGGTTGTGTTCGGCAGGCGAGCGCACACCTGGGGGCAATTCACCACCCCCCAACCCCCTCCTTCGTAAGGAGGAAGCACCACCCCCTAACCCCTTCCTTCGTAAGGAGGGAGAGAGAATACACAGCCTGTCAGCTTCTGCCTTCGGACTAAATAGTCTCCGTGTGTTGATCTCTTTACAGCGCATCTCGGGCGAGCGCGATACTGGATTCGCCTTCGTAGCTGACGCGCTGCTGGAAATTTGTGTCGTAGAGCGCAAATGTCGGTAAAACTGTTCGCTCGCCGACTACAGGTATCGGGCGGTCTTGCCTGATGACAGCGTGAAGGGACAACAGCAAACAATGGGAGCAGAAGAGATTGCGGCAGAAAAGGCAGCAGAAGTAAAGTCTCCAGCAAGAAAGACGCATGCGAAGACAGAAAAGAAGTGCGAAGCAGAGGACGCGGATGGAAACACAGCGCATCTGTATCCAGCGTTTGCTGCGCTGATCGCGGAGGCGCTGAAGACCGCGAATCATGACAGCCGACACCCCGACGGAACTGCGAAGTGGGCTGGTTTTCAGAGATGGGGTCTGTTCGAGGGTTATCGCAGTCAGGCGCGTCAGACCTGGCTGTTCGCGTCCGGACGCACTCGTCAGGGAGCTGTCGTGACGCAGAAGCGCACGCCGGATCATCACGGCTATGGTCTGGCGGCGGACATCGTCTGGTTCGACACCGGGAATACGCCCCAGTGGGACGGCGCCGACACGCTCTGGCAGACGCTCGGTCATGCCGCCCGCAGTATCGGTCTGATCTGGGGAGGGGACTGGTCCGGTTTCCCCGATACCGTGCATCTCCAGGCTGCGCCCGCGCAAATGACGCTCTGGACGCCGCTCGCAGCCATCTATCTGCATGAACGCGGCCTCACGTGTCCGTCTCGAACAGCCTAATCATAGCCCTTACTTTTCCTATACCCGCGCGGGGAAGGGGAAAGGAGGGCGAAAAGAGGGCTAAAAAATGCGTCGCGTTTGCCGCAGTAACGGCAAATGAGGCGCTTATTCTGGCGTAGTACCCGCGCTTCGACCTCAAAGAAGCACGGTTAGCTGTTATAATAGAACAATATGCTCGGTAGATACTGGTCAATACATGCAGGGCATTCGCCCCTCCCCTAAAAAGGGCGGTTCGTTCCGCCTCGCTTCGAAAGAACTATGGCATGGAGAGGGGCGAATGCAAGAGCAAATGCATCTGTATCTGTCTTGTCTCCCCCTCTCTCTAACGAAGAATGAGTGGTAGGGAGAGGGGGTCGGGGGGTGAGGGCTTCAGTACCCGAATTCCTTGAGCAGAACGCGCAGACGCACCAGACAACGGGCACGTTTCGGTCCGATGCTTCCGACGGGGAGGGCAAGTATTTTTGCGACGTCCGCATAGCTGTAAGTCGGTTCAGCGGCGTAGAGCATCGTCAATAGTTGGCGGCACTCGTCCGGTAGAGCGAGGAACGTCTGGCTCACCAGCTGCTGCCGTTCCCACGCCAGCAGCGCCTGCTCGGGCGTCAGCGCAGAGTTTTCATGCATCGGCTGCCACTCAGCGGTTCCCGACAGACGAAGTTCGCCCTCGTCGAGTTGGAGCGGAATCTCATGCCGGAACAGCTGTGCCGCCTCATGATGCGTTACCACTCCCAGCCAGCTCGACAGCCGCTGCACATTACGCAGTTCCGCCAGATGCCGATACAGCTTGATGCAGACATTCTGAAAGACATCCTCTGCATCCGACGTGGACAAGCCTCTGCGGAGCGCCACTCCGAAAATGAAACTCTGATAACGTGAAATCAGCGCTTTCCAGGCGGACTTGTCCTCCTTCAGGCAGGCTGCAATCAGCTCGGCATCGGAGATCATATCGATCTGCCCGAAACTATCGATTTACCCGAAACTGAGATTTTGTTCGATTGCATCAGCGCACTGCCTCATGCCAGCACGTGGCTTTTATAAGCCAGGACGTACTGAATTTCGAGAAATTGGAAACCAGGGAATTTCGCTTGAAATTCCCTATCAGCGCCGGTCGGACAATATTTGCACAGCAAGCCCTGAATTTCCTGTTCGCGATGTATTTTTGACCGCAAAAGCGCGTCTACAGAATGGTACTATCGCTTAGCTTTGATTTTCCTATGATTTTCGTGAGGTCATGCGCGATGAAAGTCTGCTTAATATCCTCTGCGTCTCGTCTTGATTATCGGGAAGGTCGCGCCGATTCCCGCACTTCTGCGCGCATCCACCAGCATCTGGAGGGCGGCTGTGCTGCCTGCCGAACGGACATGGAGTGGTTCGGCACGTTTATGCCCGCTCTGCAGGCTTCGCTCAGCGAGGAAGCTCCTTCGGTCTCGAAACGCGCCCTCGAATTCGCGTATGCGCTGATGCCATCGCCTGCGGCTGAACCCACCCGTTCGTCGCGCCGTATACTGACTGCCCATCTGATTTTCGACAGTTTGCGCCCTGCGGGACAACTGGCGTACGTGCGTGAAGCTCCCGGTTCTTCTGTCCATGCTGTCTATCGCGCGGATCAGATCGATGTCGATGTATGGCAGGAGAAAGCAGGCGACCGACGCTGGGTTCTGATTGGTCAGGCGCTTCCGGTCGGGGAAGCGGTTCTGACCGCGCCGCAGCAGGTCTCTCTGTTGTTAACCAGCGGTGTGCCGCAGAGCGAGCCGCAGCAGGCGGTTCTCGAAGACGGGGAGTTCACGTTCGACGCCGTTGCTGGCGGGGAGTACACTCTGTGGCTGCAGTGGGAAGACCAGGAGATACTGGTTACGGAACTGATTGTCGGGGGCGGTGAGCGGGTATGAACGTCGATGCGCTCTGCGACAGCCTGCTGCAAACCACGACTGTGGAGCAGCGCACCGCGCTTCTGACGCAGGCGGATGTGCTGCCGGAGTGTGCGGAGCGGCTGATGGCACGGGCGGCGCAGATGCTCGCGACTTCGCCGACGGAGGCTTTACCGCTCGTGGCGCTCGCAGCGGAACTGGCGCTGCGACGGCAGGATGGACGCGCCGCCGCGCTCGCGGAACGAACGCGGGCGCAGGCGCTGCGGATGCTGGGACGCCATGCTGAAGCGCTGACAGCTTTCGATGCGGCGATGGCAAATGCGCTGCTGGCGGGCGACCCGAAGCTGGCGGCGCAGGTGCAGATGGGACGCATCGACTCGCTTGGCTGGCTCGGGCGCTATCAGGAAGCGGCGGCTTTTGGGAAGCGATTGATCGACACCTTGCGGAGCGAGAATGCGACCGGAGACGCCGCCAAAGCGCTGGTCAATCTCGGAAACGTACACTATCGTCGTGACCGTTTTCACGAGGCGCTCGACTGTTATGAGCAGGCGGCGGAGTCGATGGCGCAGAGCGGCGATGCCGTCTCTGCCGCGCGAGTGACTTTCAACCGCGCCAACATTCTTTCGGAACACCATAGAGTTGAAGAGGCGATGCGCCTGTTCCGTGAGGTACGGGAAGTTTTTGCCGCGCAGGAGCTGACGACAGAAGCGGCAATGACCGACTTCAATATCGGAGTGCTGCATCATCGTTCGGGCGAATATGCTGCCGCTCTCACCGCTCAGAAGCGCGCGCGCCGGGCGTTTGCGGAGAGCGGACAGACGCTCGAAGCGGCGAAATGCGATGCGGATATGGCGGACGTGTACCGGATGCTGAATCTGCACACGGAGGCGCTGGACGGATATGCGGGCGCAATTACGGTCTTCGAGACGCTCCCGCTGGACTATGAGCGCGGACGCGCCGAGTTGGGACGCGCCGCGATTTATGCCGCACAGGGCAGCCTCGAAGAAGCGGGCGACGCGCTGGATCGCGCCGAATCCATATTTCGCCAGCATCGCAATGTTGTTCAGCAGGCGCACGTTCGACTGCTGCGCGCCTACTGGCGGCGAGCCCGGAATGAAGGCGCAGGAGCAGCAGAGGAGGCACACGCGGCCGCACGGATTTTCGCGCGTCACCGACTGCCTGCACGAGCCGCTGAAGCGCGTTACGTCGAGGCGGAAATTGCTCTGCGCGAAGGACAGAACGCCACTCGTACAATGGCGGCGGTTCGCGGCACGGCGCGTCGTTATGCACAGGGCTGGCTGGAGTGCCGTGCGGAGCAGGCGCTCGGGCAATATCAGGCACGAAAGGGACGCACGACTCGCGCTCTGCGGCATCTGCGCGCCTCTATAGAGGCGCTCGAATCCGCTCGAACGCTGGTTCCAGGCGAAGACCTGCATACCGCCTTCATCCGAGATAAATTGACTGTTTACGAGGATTTGGTCGCTCTGCTGCTGGCGCGGGGACGCCCTGCCGATCTCGCCGAGGCGCTGGAATACGTTGAGCGATCCAAATCCCGCCTGCTGCTGGAGCGTGTCTATGCGGCGCTGGCGGAACCGAGTGAGTCCGCCCTGCCGGAAGCCGGAACGAGCGAGCAGCGGGCACGTCTGAGCACACTGCGTGCGCGACTGAACCTGCTGTACAGTCAGATGCAGCCGCCGGAGGGCGAGACTAGCCGCCTGATGACGTCACCGGAAGTCGATGCCGAAGCATTGATCGAGGCAGAAACGGCTTACAATACCGCACTTCACGATATGGAACAGGAGCTCTCACCCGGCGTGTTCGCGCTCGCACAGGGAGCTTCGACGACAAATCTGCAGTCCTGGCTCGATCCTGCGGAGACGCTGGTCGAATTTTATACTGCGCACGGCGACATCTGCGCCTTCATACTGACGCGTGAATCTGTGATGGTGCAGCGCAAACTGGCGACGGAATGTGAAATTGCACATCTGGCGCGGCGGCTGCGCTTTCATTTGCAGCGTGCAGGCAGCGCTTCGGAGTATGCGGACATTCACGCCGACCAGCTGCGGCGAGCCGTCCAGAAGCCCCTCGCCAGCCTGTATGATCTGCTGCTTCGTCCTCTGGAGGCTCTGCTCGCTGAAGAGAAGATCACGCTTGTGCCGCATGGCATTCTGCACGGACTGCCGTTTCATGCGTTTTTCGACGGAACGTCCTATGCGCTCGACCGCTGGGAATTCACCTATGCGCCGAGCGCGACGCTGCGTTACGCGCCCCGCAGGCAGTGGCAAACCTCCGAATCTGAAAAGCAAAAGAGCAGCAAAACCGAGGGTTCTGGGGCACAGCTATCGAGTCATTCTATCCCCCCTGAAGCAAAAGCTGACGGTGCGTGTATTACTCCCCCTCCTTACGAACGAGGGGACCGCGGGATGGTTCTTTCTCATAGCGAGGGAGGGAGCGGAGGGGCGGTTCTTCCACGTAATGAAGGAGGGGACCGAGGAGTGGTGAATAGTTACTCGGACGCGCTGATCATGGGGGTGCCGGATAAGCGGCTGACACAGATCGCCGTCGAGGTCGAAAGCATCTCGCACATGCTGCCCGACGCGCGTGTGTTCTGCGGAGAGTCGGCAACGCTTTCCGCCTTTCGTGACAACGCCCCGCACAGCCGCCTGATCCATCTGGCGACCCATGCGCTGTTTCGCGACGATAACCCGCTCTTTTCGTGCCTGCATTTCGCGGACGGCTGGCTGCTGGCGCGAGATGTATACGGAATGCGCCTTCGCTGCGATCTGGTAACGCTTTCAGCCTGCCGAACGGGGCAGGCAGGAGTAGAATCCGGCGACGAGATGTTCGGTCTGCTGCGGGGGTTTCTGGCGGCGGGCGCACGTACGGTAGCAGTCAGCTTTTGGCCCGCTGAAGATGCCGCAACTGCCGCACTGATGACGCGATTCTATACTCTTCTAACGCAGGGGCAGTCACGCGCCGCCTCTCTGCGCGCGGCACAGATGGAGGTACGGGAAAAGTGGCGGCATCCCTACCACTGGGCAGCTTTTGCACTGTTCGGCGAGCGCTGAGATCGGAATGGCAGAATGCATACAAGCATAAATGAACAGGGGCACAAATGATTTTGTGCATGAATGATTATGCGGAGGAGAAGCGAGCTATGATACGACGGTCACGATTTCCATTATTTCGATCACTTCCATTCTGGCGTGTTACAATGTCTCTTGGTCTCGGCACAGCGCTGCTGGGAGTCTACCCGGGCGCCGTGCAGGCAGACGACCACGCAGAGGGGCACGTCCTGATACGGCTGCTTCCCGGAGCCTCTATCACCGACCTCGCCAGCGAGTACGATCTGCATATCGTCGGGCAAGTCGAAGGGCGAGACCTGTATGAGCTGCGTCTTCCTGAAGGCGACCGGGCAGATGAGCTCGCTCAGGAGTTGAGCGTCGATTCGCGCGTTCAGTACGCTGAAAAAGAGACACAGGTCGAACTGCCCGAAGTGCATGGCAAGCCGTTCCACATGGCTTTCGACTTTAGTGTGAAAGCCGAAGGCTACTTACGGCAGAGCGCCTACGCACAGATCGACCTCAGCGCCCCTGTTTCAGCTGCGTCCGGCGCGGGTGTGACGGTGGCGATTTTGGACACGGGCGCTGCGTTTTCGCATTCGGGTCTGAAGGGGCGGCTGCTGGCGGGTTTCAACACATTAGACTCGAATCTGCAGCCTTCCGATATCGACGATGGCAAGACAAACATCTCTGTCGGGCACGGCACGATGGTCGCGGGTATCGTTGCGCGTACCGCCCCCCACGCGAGTATCATGCCGATCCGAGTGCTGGATGCGGATGGAACCGGGACGATGCTGCACGTGCTTCAGGGGCTGCACTACGCGGTCACGCACGGCGCAAAAGTGATCAACATGAGCTTCGGCACTCCGGAAAAATCGCGGGTGCTGGAAGACGCGCTTTCGGAGGCGCACGATGCGGGCATCGTGCTGGTGGCGTCTGCGGGCAACGAGGCAAGCAGCGATCTGCGCTATCCCGCTGCCTGCCAGAATGTGCTTGCAGTGGCTTCTGTGGATAAGGACAACAGACGCTCCAGCTTCTCGAACTATGGTTCCTACATCAGTCTGGTCGCGCCGGGGAGCAGCATACGCAGCACCTACTGGACCGGAGGCTATGCCACCTGGTCGGGCACGTCGTTCGCTTCTCCTTTCGTTGCCGCAGAGGCTGCAGAATTGATTGCACAGGATTCAACCAGGGATTCCGGCGAGGTCGGGAGGCGAATTCGTGATACGGCACGTAAGGTAGATACAATCAATCCAGCTTACACGCGAATGCTTGGCGCGGGATTGATCAATATGAAGGCGGCGCTCTTGAAAAGTGACGGGGGAAAGGGCGGAAAAGACGACTGAATGAGGGAGGCTAACCACCCTTAGTATCTGTAAATATATAACTTCCCGACTCAGGAGGGCGCAGCAAGCAGCGCCCCTACAAATGCCCGGGAGATTATTCTTTTACAGTCCCTTAGCCCCTCCTTGAAAAAAGCAAAGGAGGGGGAGTAATATACGCTCCGTCAGTTTTCGCCTTTGGTAATAAAATCGCGAGGTGAAGTGAATAGTTGCGTCAGTTAAGTATAGTTTTGTGTGTTGCGAAATCTGCGTGAGATCGTAATCTGCGCGGTTTCATCATGCCAACGAGGGACAAAACGTTACTTGACTAACGAATAGTCGTTAGTTAAGACAAGTTTTGTCCTTTTGCGCCGCGTCGTATTGCAGTTGTTACACTGCTACTGCCTATATTGAAGACACAA
>Ga0123338_10002554_pt1 | contig 16950 bp, 11 predicted proteins | sample grotaG_FD_89793 | JGI IMG/M metagenome (GOLD analysis project Ga0123338, IMG submission 89793) | Glacier valley bacterial and archeal communities from Borup Fiord, Nunavut, Canada, to study Microbial Dark Matter (Phase II) -... | ecosystem: Environmental > Aquatic > Freshwater > Ice > Glacier ...
GGTGAATAAGCTGATTCGTTTTCAAGTGGTTTGACAAAAACTGTTTTTGGGATGAAATAAGGAAGATTTAAGCGACTATATTCTAAAGTGATTTTTGTAGCTAAAAATCCAACGACCTCTTCATGATCACCTACTGGTTGTGCCATCTCAACAATTACTCCATCATGTAGTTCATAACGCCGTTGTGGGTTGTCTGGGTATTGAGCAACAAATTCATCGAATGTAACTAGTTTGCGTAAGGCTTGAATCATGGTTTTATTCCTGAAAGCAAAACTGATATGAGTGTGAAGGAGGTAGGCGGGAGAAAAAAGACTTATTCTAAGCGGATTGCAATCCTGAGGCTTGTTGATCTTTTGAACTCAGTTAATGAGTCTTTGAACTGGATGAATCCACCTTTGATCCTGGTTAAACTGCGTCTATCTTGAAATCTGTAGTTCTTCGGTGATCAAAAGGATTTGCCCTCATCCCCCAACCCCTTTTCCCAGATTTGGGATTCGGGGAGCCAGAATTTAAAAGTCCCTGTCCCAGATTTGGGGTGAGGGCAAAAACTACGCTTATAAACTTAGATGAGGTTTATAAGTCTAATAAGACGATCGCCTTGACTAATTCTTCTGGATCTACAGGCTTGGAAATATGCAGTTGAAATCCGACAGCGATCGCTTGCTGATAATCCATCTCACCAGCATAGGCAGTTAAAGCGATCGCCGGAATTGTCCCGCCTTGCTCTGGTTCCAAACTCCTCACCTGTCGCATCAGCATATAACCATCCATTTCTGGCATCCCAATATCACTGATAATCAGATTTAGCTGGGATTGACTCAGGGCAGTTAAAGCTTCAATAGCTGAGGCTGCAACGGTAACACTTGCACCATATTGCTCTAGCATGAAGGGCAAAAACTCTCGCATATCTGCATCATCATCGACTACGAGAATCTCTAAGCCAGACAAGGGCAAGAACTGAGTCGCCACAAGTGAGGAGTTATCTTTTTCATCCTTGATTTCTTTGCTTTCATCCTCTAAGCATGGAAGTTTGACAGTGAAAGTTGCTCCTTTACCTTCGCCCAGGCTTTCTGCTTGAACAGTTCCCCCGTGAAGTTCTACAAGATGCCGCACGATCGCTAATCCTAAACCTAAACCGCCAAATTTTCGAGTTGTGGCACCATCTGCTTGACGGAAATAATCAAAGACATAATGTAAGAACTCAGGTACAATTCCCTTCCCTGTGTCAGTGACGCAGATTTGTACCTGTGAATCAACTTGCTCTAATTTAATTTTTACCTCTCCCCCGGTGGGAGTAAACTTAATCGCATTAGAAAGGATATTCCAAATGACTTGTTGCAATCGATTGGCATCGCCTAAAATTTGCCCGACACCAGATTCAAGAATTATCTGAATCTGGATAGACTTGGCCTGTGCTGATAAACGCACAGTCTCGATCGCAGCTTCAATGACTGATACCAAATTAATCGGCTCGAAGTTAAGGTTAAGTTTACCCTGAAGGATGCGGGAGACATCAAGCAAATCTTCAATCAATTGGGTTTGTAACTTGGCGTTACGTTCAATGGTTTCTAGGGCGCGATCGCTTGTTGCTTGATCAAGTTTGCGGCTTCGCATCAGTTTAGCCCAACCCAGAATTGGGTTAAGCGGTGTTCTCAGTTCATGGGATAGCACAGCTAAAAATTCATCTTTGATCCGGTTTGCTGATTCCGCCGCGTTTCGTGCCGTTCGTTCGGCTTCATAGAGATGAGCGCGAGCGATCGCTTGGGCGCACTGTTGAGCAACAGCCAAGATAAACGCTTGATCTTCTCCATTAAGTTCTTGAAAGTGGGCAAATCCCAAACTTATACCGCCAACTGCCCAACCTTCTACCATCAATGGAATAGAAATCCAGGCTTCAAAGTCATATTGGGCGTACATTTGGGCTAAATGCGGATAACGAGCTACCCGATTTTGTATTGGTTGTGCCCAAATAGGTTTCCCAGTCCGCACAGCTTCTGCTAAGGGAGAGGGTGAATCGATGGGAAAATTACGCCAAGCGTCCACCAAATCTGGGCTATAGCCAACTGCACGCACAATTTCCAGTTCAGTTTTACTTTCATTCACCAAGGCGACGAGAGCAGAACTGGCTCCCAAGGCAGCCATGCTTTGCTCTACAATCACTTCAGATACTTGGGCTGGTGTTAGGGATTCTGAAAGGGCAGCCGTAATCGATTGCAGACGGGCAATCCGCTCCAGGGCTATTTCTGCCGTTTTTTGTGCTTGCTGCGCTTCTTGGTAAAGGCGGGCATTATCGATGGCGATCGCAGCTCGATGGGCAATATCTTCTGCTAGTGACAAGTCAGCCGTGCTGTAACGACGTTCTGATTCAGCAGTCACAAAGGAAATTACCCCAAAAATTCTTTCCCGTGCCTTCAATGGGAAAATTATACATGATTTTAAACCAATTTCACGCATAATCCGCAAATGTTCTGGATCTGCGTTGGCAAAGCCCGTCGTAGACATCGCTGCTGCTAAGACTGCATCTGAAATTTCAGCTACCATTTCAGCCTGTCCAGTACGCAACACTTTCGGGACACCTTCACCTGCATCCAAATCTTTGGGATAACGCTGATGAAGTTCCCAGGCGAGTTTCACTTTCTCTGGATCTCGGTGAGCAACTGCTACTCGATGAATTGATTGGTTCTCTTGCAAAAGATCAACGCTGCACCAATCAGCGAAATAAGGCACAACTAGGTTTGCGACACTTGCAAGCGTGCTTTCGTAATTGAGAGAAGAGGCGAGTGTTGCACTGATTTTAACCAAAAACTCTGCTCGTTGCTGATCGGCTTCTGCTTCCTGTCGGGCGGTTTGCTCTTGAATTAGTTGGATACGTTCGGCTTCAGATTGTTTGCGATCGGTGATATCTAGCACAATGCCACTCATGTGTGTGGCTTTCCCTGCTTCGTTGAAAAAGGCTTTTCCCCGGCAGGATAAGTAACGGATAGTGCCGTCATCTCGAATAATTTGATATTCTAAATTATGCTCCACACCTTCGTTAATTGCTCGACTCAACGATTGAGCCAACAATCCTCGATCATCAGGATGCAGACGATTTAAAAGTGCTTCGGAGGTGCCGACAAATGTTTCAGGTGTTAATCCAAATAGTTGATAAGTCTGCTCATCCCAGTAAAACTGATCATTGGGAATATCCCAACTCCAAACACCGATTTGAGCAGATTTCAACGCCAAGTTGAGTTGTGCTTGGCTGTCTTCTAGACCTTGATAAAGACGAGCATTTTCTAGAGAAATGGCAATTTGAACTGTCAAAATTTCCAGTACCGAAAGTTTGTCCTGTGTAAAGGTGCTGGAGATCAGATTGTTTTCTAAATATAAAATTCCAAGTAATTTCGACTGACGAGTGATCGGCAAACAAAGTACAGATTTAGGTTGTTTTTGAATTACATACTCGTCTTTTGAAAACAGATTTTGCTCAGTGGCATTCTGCAAAATCACTGTTTCTTGAGTTCGCTGGACATAATTCAGGATTGATTGAGGAATAACTTGTGAAATTTCACCCTTTAATCTAGGTCGAGAAACATTCAGCTTTTCTACTTGGGGATTAACCTTAGCTTCTACTTCGATCACCAAATTTTCGTCATGTTCAAGCAATAAATAACCGATTTCTGCTCCTGCTTGCTCAATGACAATTTGCATTAATGTTTTCAATAACCGTGAAAAAACAATTTCACTAGATATAGTTTGAGAGGCTTTAACTACTGACAAAAAGTCTAAATGCTCACCTGTGGTAATAAAAGTTCCGTTAGAGATATGCTGTTGTTGTGGCAATAGCTGAGGATAGCATTCTTCGAGGTGCTTGACTTTAGCGATCGCCTCCCAGCGCATATATGCATTTTTCGCCGCTTGCAAGTAGGTTTTAGCAATTAATTCAAACTCCCGCTTTAGGTAAAACTTAGCGCCTAGCTCATTAGCTAAAGCTTCATATTGCACAAATCCCTGCTCACGGGCTGAAGCAATTGATTGCTCATACAGACGCATTGCTTCCAAGTCCCTACCTTGAATCCCAGCTATTTCAGCAGCTACTAATTGAGACTTATGTAAGAAGTTTGCAGCGCAGTGGTTAGCCCAGTATTGCAATTGCTGCTGATGTAATTCTAAGGTTTGCAAAAACTGTTCTTGCTCTTGATCAGATACTGTTGGATAAAGAGCCGTTAGAGTCAGTGAGTAATATAAAACATAATCTGTTTCAATTGGTAATGCCAGTGTTGTAACTGGAAGCTGGGATAATTTTAAAGCAGAATTAAGTGCTTCTGCATACTGTCGATATGTAAAAAAGATAATTAATTTGATAATGTGATAAAAAATAATTCCACTGACAAAACCTGCATCTGTAATTATAGACAATGCGCGTGATTCATCAAAATTATCATCACTTAGAGTCAGGTTTTGGTGAGTGAGTCCGCGCAGATTCATCAGTAACATTTGCTGTAATCTGATTGTTTCATAGACAGCCTCATGTTTAGACTGGCGGGCAAATGCGGTGTATTTTTCTAAAGATTTGTATGTATCTGCAAGTCGAGAGCCTAACTGGATAATTTGCCAGGAGGCTTGATAGCCGTTGTAGTTTGCCATCGTCACATCGCCTGCTTCCACACAGCCGATAAATCCCCGCTCTAAAAAGGGAATATCGGTAGCCATATGGTTACACCAAACGTTGATATGACTTCCATGAATGTGTAGAATAACTCCTCTAAGTTTCAAGTCATGCAACTTTTCATTTAATTGAATTGTCATTTCAGAAAATGCGTAGCCTGTAGGAATATCACGGAAGATAGAAACCAATAACATCGCGTACATGCTGTAAGCAAAACAGGAATCTTCCGTATTCCCAAACTTGAGTGAGTAGTTAACTGCTTTCAGTACAACTAAGGGAAAGATATCAGGTTTACCGAGATAACTAGGTGGTCCCAAAGTCGTCAACAGACTAATTAGTGTTTTAATATTTGGATCTGAGATTACTGGAGCATTAATTAAATCAGAGACTTGTCTATCACCTAAATTTATTAATACCTGGTTTTTCTCAATAGCGATCGCACTTTGTACTTGCTCATTAGAATCAGGGAATGTTACTCCAAAAAGTTTTAAAGCTGCTAATCCCAATGTCAGCGCTTCTTCATACCTACCTGCAACTTGATATAGTCTGATTTGCAGTATATAAATATTAGATTTTTCCACATGAGATTCTGCTTTTAGCAATAGTAGCTCAAATAATTCTTCCGCCTGCTCTAAATTTCCTGTTAAGAATTCGCACTCAGCCCCTTCTCTAAATAAAGTAAATGTTTGTTCATATTGTTCAATCCAGGCATTTTCAGCCAAAAGATTCATGGCAACGCTAAAAAACTTTTTAGCAGTAATGTAAGCGGTAGAAGTTTTTGCCTTCTTACCAGCGATTAAATTTAACCGTACCAATTCATCTTTTTCAATTTGTTCAATAATCAGATCCACCGCGAGATTAAGCTGATTAACTAAATTAAAAATTTGCTCATTCACTTGTTCATGACTAGCATTATTGAGCAAAAGTCGCCCAATTTTCAAGTGAACAGCCGACTTTGATTCATCGGCAATTAAGGCATAAGCAGCTTGTTGAACTCGATCATGGTAGAAACGAAAACGAGAGTTTTTCTGGGCAGTTTCATCTGACTCAATGGAGATAATTAATCCTCTTAAAATTGCTTCAGAAAGTGCATTTGCTGTTTCTTCAATAGATTGTTCCCCAACGATCGCTAAAACTTCTAAATCAAAGCGATTCCCGATACACGAGGCTAATTTAAGCACCTGTTGAGTTGCCAGGGGCAGTTTTTGCATCCGCCCAATCATCAAACTGACAATATTATCTGTAATACCTTGGGCTTCAATCTCAGCTAGATTCCATTGCCAAACCCTATGTTGGCGATTAAAATTCAGTAAATTTTCTTGATGGAGCGTTTTGAGAAATTCATTAATAAAAAAAGGATTCCCGTCAGTTTTTTGGATAATCAATTGAGCCAGGGGTTCTACTTGTTCTACTGAACTATGTAAGGTATCAGCAATTAACTGATTCACATAGACAAGATTCAACGGCGTAAGGATAATTTCACTCGTTATTGCTCCATACTGGCGAACCTTCTCTCTCATCAAATTGAAGGGATGTACAATATCTATTTCGTTATTTCGATACGCCAAAATGAAGCAGAGATACTTGATACTAGAGCCAGTAATTACAGTTTGAATTAAATTCAAAGTAGCACTGTCTGCCCACTGCATATCATCTAAAAAAACAGTGAGTGGATGCTCTTTTTGAGCAAAGACGTTGATAAAATTCTGAAATACTAAATTAAATCGGTTTTGAGATTCAGCAGGCCCCAACTCTGGGATAGAAGGCTGTTCTCCAACGATTAGTTCAACTTCTGGAATGACATCAGTGATTAGTCTACCATTGTTTCCTAATGCTGCTTGTATTCGCTTTTTCCAGGTAGCAAGTTGATCTTCAGGCTCAGTTAAAATTTGTCGAGCGAGTGTTTGAAAAGCTTGAATAATGGTGGAATAAGGAATATCTCGTTTATACTGATCAAACTTACCACAGATAAAAGCACCGCGTTCTCGAACAATGGGCTTGTGAATCTCCTTCACAATAGAAGATTTACCAACTCCAGCATAGCCAGAGACGAACACAATCTCTGGTTTTCCTTGGCTCACAACTCGCTCAAATGCTTGTAGAAGCTTTGCAATCTCTTGTTCTCGCCCATACAATTTTTGAGGAATTTGAAAGCGATCTGAGATATCTTGTTCACCCAAAACAAAGGATTGGATTTGTCCGGTTGTCTGCAATTGCTTTAAACACCGTTCCAGATCAAATTGCAAACCTAAAGCGCTCTGATACCTATGTTCAGCAAGCTTCGACAGCAATTTCATAATTATCTCACAGAGCATCTGGGGAATATCAGAATTCAGCTTTGTAAGGGATAGCGGAGATTTGGCAATATGACAATGCACCCACTCTAAAGGGTCTTTGCCTTTAAATGGTAGCTGACCTGTGAGCATCTCATAAAACGTGACTCCCAGAGAATACAAATCGCTGCGATGGTCAATTCCTCGATTCATCCGCCCGGTTTGCTCAGGTGACAAATAAGGTAAACTGCCTTCAATGCGACTGGAACTGCTAACTATTTGCTGTTGGTATGGAATGAGGGCAGCAATTCCAAAATCGGCAATTTTAACCTGATTAGTTTCGAGGTTAACTAAGATATTTTGCGGCTTAATATCCTTGTGGACAATATGATGAGTGTGGATTTGTGCAAGTTTGCTGGTGATTTCAATGGCAATCTTCACAAACGGAACAGGCTGTTGAAATTGGTCTAGCAAATGGTCGAGCGATCGCCCGCCAAAATCCTCCATAATTAAATAAGGGATTCCCTGGTGGATCTCTAAGGCGTAAGCAATGGGGGCTGCTGCGATGTTCAACCTTTGAGCGATCGCATACTCATGTTTGAGTTGTTCAATATTATTCGGTGTACACTCTTCTGGACGTAGCCCTTTGATAATTACCGGACACTGATCTTTAACCTTAATTCCACGGTATATGACTGCTTTTACCCCTGCTTTTAATAAAGTGACAATTTCAAATCCGGGTAATGCAATCATCATGCCAAATACTCCAGCCGTGCTTCTTCAGGGATAATGTGAGATTAATTGTATTTTAGATACATTTCTTTGCCCAGGTTGAATTTAGATGATATCAGGTTTAGATAATCAGTTCTACTGACTCTACAGCCAAAAATAAGCTACAATTCAAGCATAGTAAGCATTTGCCGCTCAGAAACTTTCCATGCTTGATAACCTGCAAACCCAAATTTACCAACTAGAACAATTTGCCAACAGCCTTGTTTCTAACCAATTAACACACCTGAGCGTGGCGAGTATTGGTATCATTTTTGCAGCTGGCTTGCTCACCAGTCTCACACCCTGTATGCTTTCTATGCTGCCAATTACCATTGGTTACATCGGCGGTTATGAAGCGAAAAGCCGCTTGCAAGCAGCTGCCCAATCAACTTGGTTTGCTTTCGGATTAGCAACTACATTGGCAGGGCTAGGAATTATAGCAGCTTTTGTGGGAAAAGTCTATGGTCAAATAGGAATTGGTTTGCCGATTATCGTCAGTATTATCGCCATTCTCATGGGGCTGAACTTATTAGAAGCACTACCTCTGCAATTTCCCTCCTTGGGTGAAACAAATTGGATTTCGCCAGATTTACCAGCCGGATTGCGTTCTTATTTGCTGGGGCTGACTTTCGGCTTAGTTGCATCTCCTTGTAGCACGCCTGTTTTAGCCAGCTTATTAGGTTGGATTGCTAATACACAAGACTTAATTTTAGGCGCTGTTTTGCTACTTTCTTACACAGCCGGTTATGTAGCACCATTGATTTTGGCGGGTACATTTACAGCTTCAATTAAAAAGTTACTGGAATTGCGTCGCTGGTCTGGTTGGATTAACCCAGTTAGCGGGGCGCTGTTGGTAGGATTCGGTGTATTTTCTTTAATTTCTCGGATTCCCCTTGGCAGTTTTTAATATCAACACCTTATTTAGATTTTACACGTAATGACTTTAGAAGATTCAGCATCAAAAGAATTAAAATGGTGGGCGATACCTGGGCAGTTCTTACGGCAAGAGCTTTTGCCTGTATTGACTAACTTAAGACTAGCGATCGCATTACTGCTATTGATTGCAATCTTTAGCTCCACCGGTACTGTAATTGAACAAGGTCAGTCACCCGGATTCTACCAAGCTAACTACCCAGAACATCCAGCTTTATTTGGTTTCTTAACTTGGAAGGTAATTCAGGTAGTTGGGTTAGACCACGTATATCGTACTTGGTGGTTTCTAGCATTACTCATCTTATTTGGTACTAGCTTAACTGCTTGTTCATTTACCCGTCAGTTACCAGCCTTAAAAGCTGCCCAGCGCTGGAAATATTATGAAGAACCACGGCAATTTCAAAAGTTAGCTTTGAGTGCAGAACTAGATACTGGTTCTTTGAATTATCTCACTCAAATATTACAGAAACGCCGCTATAAAATTTTTCCAGATCAAGAAAAAGAAAATCTCCTCTACGCCCGCAAGGGAATAGTCGGACGCATCGGGCCAATTATCGTTCATATTGGCATCGTCGCTATTTTGCTAGGGGGAATTTGGGGGGCAATGACTGGATTTCTTGCTCAAGAAATGGTTGCCAGTGGCAATACATTTAAAGTGACAAATATTGTAGATGCAGGTCCCTTAGCAGCAGCCCAAGTCCCAAAAGATTGGTCTGTGCGAGTCAATCGTTTTTGGATTGACTACACTGCATCTGGTGGCATTAACCAATTTTATTCAGATTTGTCTGTCTTAAATAATCAAGGAAAGGAAGTTGACCACAAAAAGATTTTTGTCAACGAGCCTTTGCGATATCATGGCGTAACTTTGTATCAAACTGATTGGGGAATTGCAGCTGTTCGCGTTCAATTTAACAACAGCCCAATTTTTCAGTTACCGATGGCGAAATTGAACACCAACGGTAACGGGCGCATTTGGGGAACCTGGGTTCCGACTAAACCGGATTTGAGTGAAGGTGTTTCCCTGTTAGCCAAAGACTTGCAAGGGATGGTATTAATTTATGATGCCACTGGTAAACTCGTTGATACCGTCCGCGCTGGGATGTTCACCGAAGTTAATGGCGTGAAGCTGAAAATTCTGGAAGTCATTGGCAGCACTGGCTTACAAATTAAAGCCGATCCAGGCATACCAATCGTTTACTCAGGGTTTGGTTTGCTAATGCTGGGTGTAGTGATGAGTTACTTTTCCCACTCACAAATATGGGCATTGCAAAAAGGCGATCGCTTGTATGTTGGTGGCAAAACTAATCGCGCCCAAGTTGCTTTTGAACAAGAGATTTTAGAGATTTTAGATAGCCTAAGTTCACAGCCAAAAGGTGAGGAGAAAGAAACAGCAATTAAAGTTTAAACCCATAGGAACGCAAACTAAACCTCTGCGTTCCTCTGCGGTTTCCTTTGCGCCCCTCTGCGTTTAAAAGTAACTTATTACAACTAATCACACACCGCTACAAATTGGTAAATCACAAGAGGTATTTATTAAACATTGAAACAAAAGATTTCTATATCTGCTCAACTTCAATCCCAGCGACGCATTTACCTTCTACCCCTAATCGCTATCTTGTTGACTATCCTTTCTTGCACAGCCAATCAGAAAAATATAAAGCGTGTTTCCCTCATTGGTGCCGGGGCTAGTTTTCCCGCGCCTTTGTACGAGCGCTGGCTTTCAGATTACAACCAGAAAAATCCCAATGTGGAAATTAACTATCAAGCAACAGGGAGCAGTGTAGGAGTGCAACAGCTCATCGAAGGTACTGTAGACTTTGCAGCTAGTGATGTGGGAATTACAAATGAACAAGCAGCCAAGATAAAACGCGGAGTAATCTCTTTGCCAATAACTGCCGGTTCTATTGTGCTGGCTTATAACCTCACACCAGTTGTATACCAGTCGCCTCAAGTGAATGTGCCAACTGCTCTCAGGCTACCACGCCAAGTTTACGTAGATATCTTCCTCGGAAAAATTACAAATTGGAATCATCCGAGAATAGCCGCAGCTAATCCCGGCGTAAGTTTGCCCGATTTACCGATTCAGGTAGTACACCGAACTGATGGTAGTGGAACTACGAGCGTGTTGACGCAACATTTAAGTGCTATAAGTCCAGAATGGAAAACCAAAGTTGGGGCTGGTAAATCTGTAGCATGGCAAGTGGGAATTGGTGGAAAGGGTAACGAAGGTGTTACCGCCCTGATTCAACAGATACCAGGAGCTATTGGTTATGTAGAGTATATTTACGCCAAACAAAATAAACTTCCTATGGCTGCTTTAGAAAATAAATCTGGTAATTATATTACGCCGACACCAAAATCTGTAGCTCAAACCTTAGAGGAAGTGAAATTACCTGCCGATAACTTGATTGCTTTTATCACCGATCCTAAAGGTGTCCAGTCTTATCCCATTGTTACTTACACCTGGCTTTTAACTTATCACCAATATCCAAACCGAGTCAAAGGGCAAGTGCTGAAAAACTTTGTTGATTGGGCTTTGATTGAGGGGCAAAAATCCAGTTTGGAACTTGGATATATTCCTTTATCTAAAAAAGTTGTGATTCAAGTGCAGACAGCTGCAAAGAAAATTGGCGAATAAAGCCAATTAATGCCGTCTGCGCTGAACAGTGGTGATATTACTTTTGGTGACGCACTTCAACCACGGTATGTACATTACCGCGAGGTGTAAAATCTGCTTTAACCGTGACTTCTAAGGGATCACAAGCAGCGACAAAATCATCCAAAATTTGATTAGCAGATTCTTCGTGGGAAATATAGCGATCGCGGTAACTATTAATATAAAGCTTAAGTGCCTTCAATTCTACTACCCGTTGATCAGGCACATAGGTAAGGTAAATTGTCGCAAAGTCAGGATAGCCAGAAAAGGGACATTTACAAGTAAATTCCGGCAAACTAATATTAATGTCATATCGCCTCCCCACACGCGGATTCGGAAAAGTAATTAGTTTACCTTCCGCAATGTCGCGTTCGCCATACTTGATTTCTGGGCTTCCCTGGGATACACTTTTAGGTAATTTATCAGTTGTCATTGCTTATTTTACTTGTCTTTACGTTAATAATTTTATAACTTCTTAACTTCCCACTCCTGTACACGATTAATCGCGTCTCTCCAAACTCCCCCTCAATACTCTTTTTTCTCCCAGTCTGGACAATTCTCATCTTCCCAACCGTGGGGATGCATGGCACAAACTAACAAATTACCACTATAAACTTGTCCGTGGTAGTGACTACAGCCGATACAGGCCGGATTTTTTCCGGCTGTGGGTTCAACTGAATAAGGAAAACCAGGATCTACATCTGCTACAATGTCTTCTAGTTCCCAGTAAGCTTCCAACATTGGTTCAGCAAAATCCTGTAAATATTGATCGACTTCAGTGACAATGTTCGGGACTTGCTCGGTCATTTCTTCCGTTAGCTCAAAAAAAGCGTCTACCATTTCACTCATTCCGAGCAAGAAACGCTCTACTTCATCAGCTGCTGTTTCGACCATTTCTACTAAATCTTTTTGCCACTGTTCCATAAACTTGACGCCCTTCCAGGCTATAAACAAGACGGTTTGTACTATCTGGCTTCAAGCACTAAAGTACATACTAGGCAATGTATCTTATCAAGTTTCTCTCTGAAGTGCTACTTATTACTGATATTTTGATCAAAGAATGCTTTTGATTAATCTCGTTGCAATCGTTTTAACTCGTCTTGCAGCTTTAGCACTTCATCGCGTAATTTATCCACATTCTCATCAGCTGATCTCTCTTTCACCGTTGGTTCTTCATCTTCCTCTAAAATTTCAATGCGGCGAGGTTCAGAAGGGGCTGTTTTCTCAGAGGTTTCACCAGATGCTGGAGGCTGTTGGGCTTGCTTCATCATATCGTCAACGAAGCGGCGGGCTTCTTCGGTGTTCATTTCGCCCTTTGCCACCATTTCATCTGCCAGTTTTTGGACTTGCGATCGCACTTCCGCTAATTTTCCCCCTGCTTTCTCACCTGCGTAAGAAGCTAATCCAACACCGAGGTAAAAAGCTTTTTGAACAATATCTCCAAAACCAGGCATTGTTAGTGAATGCTCCTAAAAATAGGGCGACCCGGAGACTACGCCTACCACAAGCCTCCCGTGTTGCTGCTACCTTCCGGTTCTGACAAGATTTGGGTGTTGCGATCGCATAGATCCAGGTCTTCTAAAAGCATAACATTAAAAGTCAGTAAGTGTAGATTATTCCATAACAATTCGCCATTCATAAAGCTGATAGTTGACGCAGCCGTGTTGCACCAAGGGATCATTAGCTACAATTGCTTCTGCTTCATCCTTTGAGGCTGCCTCAAACAGCAACATCCCGCCTCTTTGCTCTGCCCAATACCCTGTTCGCGCTTTGTGTCCTTTAGCAATCAAGTCTTGAATGTAGTCTTTGTGAGCAGGTACATATTGGTCAAAGGTAGATTTATCGACTTTCCCTTCTTCAATCTTTACAAACCACGGCATCAGCTTCTTAACTCCAGTTACAACAGATATCCTGTTTAAGTTATTACTATTTTGAGTAGCGTTTGAGTAGCAATATACACGAACTACAGCGATTTCTTGATCAGCGCCAACTCGATCCGCCTTCCCTAAGTTTTCCCAGCGATCGCTAATTACTAAGCAGTAAAAATAATTAATATAGATAGATGAGCCGTTTTTTTGTTGCCCTTTTACCACCGCAAGACATTCAAGACTACGCTAACCAGATTAAGCAGTACTTTGCCGATCGCTATGCTAGTAGCGGGGCGCTAAAGTCTCCGCCTCATATTACTCTGCAACCGCCCTTTGAATGGGCAGATGATAACTTACCACTGCTAGAAGCATCCTTGAAGGAGTTTGCTAGTAGACAACAGCCAGTAGCAATTACACTCAGGGGCTTTCATGCCTTTGTGCCTCGTGTCATATACATTAATGTCGTCATAAGTCAAGAGCTTTTAACTTTGCAAGCTGATTTAATGGCTTATACAGAAAGCAACTTGGGAATTGTTGACAAGGTTTCTAAAACCCGCCCTTTTGCGCCCCATATAACGGTTGCGTTTCGGGATTTAACAAAGCAAAACTTTAAAGCTGCTTGGCTAGAATTTGAAAAGCGTCAGTTGGATTTTCAGTTTACTGCTGACAAATTAACGCTACTGCTTCACGACGGTAATCGCTGGAATATTAAATCGGAGTTTGGTTTTTTGACTAGTGAGCAATGAGTTGGTGAAATAGTTAAAAGCGATCGCTTCAATTGTTGAGCATAAGTCTGCGCTTGCTGATCGAGGTGGGCATTTTTCAGAGCGATCGCACAACTACGGAGAGCCGCTTGCAAGCTGGTGTAAAGGAAACATTGCGTAGTATCATCATCAATAGTTGAGAATAAGCGATCGCGATCGCGCACCAAGACTTAAAATCATCTTTCTTTTTCTCGGTGTGTAGTCGCCTACGCCGAACGTCTCCTATAGAAGCAGCTTGTCGTCACACATCGCTTAACTTTTGAAACGCCTTGTAAACAAGATATGTTAGATTTGTTTATTTCTACTTACTTAGTTTTTGTAAAACCAGATACATTAAATCGTAGTTTAGTCACAAAGGAAGCAAAAAGCATGACTGTTTATAGCCCTGAAGTCATCCGTCATATATTGATCGGGCTGGGATATTTAGCTCCTGAGATAGATCCTAAGCCGGATCTCACTAAATCTGCTCCCTGGAAGCGGAATAACAACTCCTTAACAGATGATCCTACCGAAGAAGCGATTAAAAAGTTTCAGAAACAGTATTCACAAAAACTTCTAGTAGATGGTAACGCTAACTCTGAGACTCGAACTGTAATGGAAGATACAGTCAAAGGGCTTCAGAATAGATTGAAGTTTCACGGTTTTGCAACCAATGCCGAAATTCCTCCAGACAAGGCTTTTTATGGGCCAGCCACTTATTTAGCAGTCAAGAAATTTCAGAAATCTCAGGGTTTAACTGAAAATGGCATTGCCACTATTGAACAGCGTCAAATTCTACAGCAATCTAGTCTAACCAATAAGCCCCAGCCGCAGCCCCAGTCTCAACTCAAGCTGATAGATTTGTTGCTCCAATTCAAAAAGAATCCTCAAAATCCTTCTTACATCGCAGCCCTAAATAATTTACAACAAAATATACCCAAGGACGTTTTATACAAACTTACTAACAAATGGAGGGGGACAAATGATCAAAATCCTGAGATTGTCAAGCTGACGAATGTGTTCACTTATTATGATGACAACAATCAAAACAATCGTGATGCACTAACTTACTTACAAAGTCAGATGACTCCAGTCATCTCTCAAGCATTTTTAAGTCTCTGGAATAAAAAGTAAACTCATCTGACAATTCAGGTCATCTGGAAAACCTAGAAATGGTGAAACAGCATTTATTTTCCTTAAACAGTCGATAATGTAAATAAATGTAATAAAATCCTCAGGCAGGACAGAAGCATCTATGCGTGTAATTTTAATGACTGGGAAAGGCGGAGTGGGCAAAACTTCCGTAGCTGCTGCAACTGGACTGCGTTGTGCCGAACTAGGCTATCAGACATTAGTTTTAAGTACAGATCCCGCTCACTCCCTGGCAGACAGTTTTGATATCGAACTGGGACATGCACCCCAAAAAATTCGTCCAAATTTGTGGGGTGCTGAATTGGATGCACTGCAAGAACTGGAGGGAAACTGGGGTGCTGTGAAACGTTACATTACCCAAGTTTTACAGGCAAGAGGTTTAGACGGCATACAGGCTCAAGAATTGGCAATTTTACCAGGCATGGATGAGATTTTTGGCTTGGTAAGGATGAAACGCCATTACGATGAAGGCGAGTTTGATGTCTTAATTATCGACTCAGCCCCAACCGGCACAGCACTGCGGTTGCTGAGTTTACCTGAAATCGGTGGCTGGTATATGCGCCGTTTTTACAAACCATTTCAAAATATCTCGGTGGCACTTCGGCCTCTGGTTGAACCTTTTTTTAGACCGATTGCTGGTTTTTCGCTACCTGATAAAGAGGTGATGGATGCACCTTATGAGTTTTATGAACAAATTGAAGCTCTGGAAAAAGTATTGACAGACAATACTAAAACCTCAGTGCGTCTGGTTACTAATCCTGAAAAGATGGTGATTAAAGAGTCTCTGCGTGCCCATGCTTATCTGAGTTTGTATAATGTTGCAACAGATTTAATAGTAGCTAATCGGATTATCCCCAACGAAGTCCAAGATCCATTTTTCCAACGTTGGAAGGAAAGTCAGGAGCAATATCGCCAGGAAATTCATGATAATTTTCACCCTCTACCTGTAAAAGAAGTTCCACTTTTTTCTGAGGAAATGTGCGGATTGGCTGCATTAGAACGCCTGAAGGAAACCCTTTATAAAGATGAAGATCCGACTCAGGTTTATTACAAAGAAACGACTCTAAGAGTCGTGCAAGAGGGAAACCAATACAGCTTAGAACTTTATTTACCCGGTATTCCTAAAAACCAAGTTCAACTGAGTAAAACCGGAGACGAATTAAACATTACTATTGGCAACCATCGTCGTAACTTAGTTTTACCGCAAGCCTTAGCAGCACTACAACCAGCAGGGGCAAAGATGGAAGACGACTATCTGAAAATCAGCTTTGCTGAAAATATAAGAGTTTAAGTTTGTTGCTACGGCAATGTTTGACAAAAACTCAACAATAAAAAGCCAGAATCTTTTCTTGCAGCTAGTACAGACGCCATTCTTTTAGCGTCTGTTTTTGTGATATTTTGGTGAAATTTTATAAAGGTTAAATAAATATTTTTATTAATGATTTGCCCGTAGTTTCACTGAAGACAAATTGATGAAATAAATCTCAAAATGGCTTTAGATTTCATTATGCCATTTTGTTAATTATTAATTTATTTTGTTATCAGCAATGATCTCGAACCCTGAAGAAGATTTGCTCTTATGTCGCCATGAAGAAACTTTACTACGCCGGATTACAAACCGGATTCGACGAAGCTTAGAGTTGGAAGAGATTATCACAGTAACAACAGCAGAGGTGCGATCGCTACTAAAAACTGACCGAGTAATGATTTACAAATTTCATGCCGATGGTAGTGGTCAAGTGATTGCTGAGTCAATTTACGAAAATCGTTTGCCGTCGCTACTGGGGCTGAATTTTCCTGCTGAGGATATTCCACTCACCGCCCGTGAACTATTTATTAAATCACGGGTGCGTTCTGTTGTGAATGTTGATACTCAAGAGATTGGTCAAAGTCACCTGCATGA
>Ga0123338_10002557_pt1 | contig 16937 bp, 12 predicted proteins | sample grotaG_FD_89793 | JGI IMG/M metagenome (GOLD analysis project Ga0123338, IMG submission 89793) | Glacier valley bacterial and archeal communities from Borup Fiord, Nunavut, Canada, to study Microbial Dark Matter (Phase II) -... | ecosystem: Environmental > Aquatic > Freshwater > Ice > Glacier ...
AGGGGTTAACCGTCACGAACATTGGCCTGAAGTTGGTCATGCAATTACCGAGGAGCAAATGATTCGCGACCTTGAAGTGATTAAACAGGGAAATTGCAACCATGTCAGAACTTGCCACTATTCAGACGATCCCCGCTGGTATGAATTATGCGACGAATGGGGTATTTGGCTGGTAGCAGAAGCCAATGTTGAATGTCATGGTTATGATGGCCGATTCGATGAAGAACCCACCATGAAGGCTGCAATTATTGATCGTAACGTAACCAATACTGAAAATTTCAAGAATCACCCATCTGTCATTATCTGGTCGCTGGGAAATGAAAACGGTGGAATAGGTTCTAATTTTGTAGCTGCCCAGGCTGCTATTAAAGCCATTGACCCCACTCGCTTTGTTCATTACGAACGTTTTGGGATTGGCAAGAATAATCCGGCAGATATCGATTCCAGAATGTACAGCACTCCATCTGAAGTTGAGAAAATCGCTACTGACAACAGCCATACCAAGCCTCTATACCTTTGCGAATATGCTCATGCGATGTTTAACTCAATGGGAGCTATTGGCGAATACAATGATGTTTTCGATAAATATTCTAGCATCTTAGGCGGTGCCATTTGGGAATATCAGGATCAGGGATTGTGGAACAGAAGAGATCCGAAACGCCCGATACTTGCCTTTGGCGGTGGCTTTGGCGAATTCCCCAACGACCAATATTTTATTCATAAAGGAACCGTATTCTCCGACCGTTCGCCCAAACCTCACTATCCGGAGATGAAGAAAGCCTATCAATGGATTGGCATTACGGTTGAGGACGCTGAAAAAGGAATGGTTAAAATCCGTAACAAGTATCAGTTTATTAACCTAAATGGATTTACCGCTTTATGGAGCCTTTCCGAAAACGGAAAAGTAGTTTCAAGCGGAAAGTTAAACCTCCCTGAAATCAACCCAGGCACTGAAAAAAGCATTAAAGTACCCTTCCAAATCACCATTCCTACATCGGGATCTGAATATTTTGTCCGTATTTCATTTATTAATAATAATGAGGAATTATGGGCAAAGAAAGGATTCGAGGTTGCATCAGAACAGTTTGAAATACCTGTAATTATTGCAGATAAACCAACAGTTGAAACAAAAGTACCGCTTACTATGACCCAAAACGAAAAAGAGGTTTCGGTGAAGGGAAAAGATTTCAGCATCACTTTTGATAAAACACTTGGAACCTTTAGCAGTATTAAAAAAGGAACCTTGGATATGTTAACAGGTGATGGTGGACCTCGTTTGCACATCTGGCGTGCCCCCCATAAAAACGACGATATGTGGGCTGATTATGACTGGGTTAAATACGGTTTTAAAGAACTAAAATGGACTGTTCTTGAAGCTTCTGCAAGCCAGATTAATCCCAGTAACATTCAGATTTCAGTAAAGCTGAAGGGTGAAGGTAAAAATGGCTTTGAGCTTACCCACGATGCCATTTATTTGGTAAAGGGAAATGGCGAAATTTTAGCTGACAACATGGTTAACTCCAACAATCCAAAATTAGTGGTGGGAAGAATGGGGGTTCGACTTATGCTCAATAAACAGCTTGATCAGATCTCTTATTTTGGAAGAGGCCCCATGGAAAACTACAGCGACAGGAAAAGAGCTTTTGATGTAGGAGTTTATAGCAGCTCAATTTTGGAACAGCTCACCCCTTATGAAAAACCAATGGATTGCGGAAATCATGAAGATGTGAGATGGGTGACTATATCTCAGAAAACTAAGCCAGGTATCCATGTTACCAGTGATAAAAATCTGATGCAGATTACCGCCCTTCCATACACCGATGAGGAATTGGAAAAACCTGAATACAGGATTGATTTGCCAAAAAGCAGTGCCACCGTATTGTGCATTAGCCATAAAACTTTGGGAGTTGGTTCGAACGGTTGCGGTCCAAGGCCACTGGAACAGTACCAGGTTTTTGCAGGCCCGGCTTCGTTCTCTTATACAGTTAAGATAGAGTAGGAATAATTATTCAGCGGGTGGCTTTTGGTCACCTGCTGATTATAAAACCGAATATTGTAGTTTGGCACGATATAAATTTGGTTGATGCCATCAAACAAATGATCGGATACAGGTAAAATATTCAAACTAAACCAACAAACATAGTAGATTATTAGTTCTTATTTTATTGTCAACTTCCCTTTTTAGTATTCAGGCTTGATAAAACACACTCCTTAAGGAAGCCGGCAGCTTTGCCAAAAAGGGCGACTGGATAGTTAATCAGCAGTTTATGGATCAGATGAACTCGCCTTTCAAAATGGCTCCGGGCATGAGCAATAATCAGGATGTGAATGATTTTATTAGGCGTTAATAATCTGATATATAGCGATATGCAATACTATCTATTTTAGAGTATCTATTTTAGAGTATCTATTTTAGATAGTGTGAAATAAAATAGGTATATTTGCAGAAAGAAGGTGACTATGAAAGATGAAAACAATCCTTTTTTGCTTAAAGGTTATGTGTCAAAAGAACTCTTTTGTAATCGGCAAAAGGAAGTAGAACAGTTGTTTGCCAACATACAAAATGGCATAGATACCACCTTGATATCGGCGCGAAGGATGGGAAAAACGGGACTTATTTTTCGTTTTTTTGATCATCTGCGCGAACATAGTACTATCAAATCTATCTATGTCGACATATTTTCATCCCGGAATTTAAGTGAATTTATCAAACTAATGGCAGAAGCTATTTTACTTGCATTTCCAGAAAAAACTAAAGTTGGCAATAAGTTTATAGAGTTTATCAAAGGTTTTCGTCCCCTGATAGGATATGATGCTTTGACTGGGCAGCCACAAATTCAGATCAATTATCAATCGGCTCAGGAAAAAGAATATACCTTGCAGGGACTTTTTAGCTTTCTTGAAAATCAGGGTGAACAGATTGTAGTTGCAATTGATGAATTTCAACAGATTTCAGATTATCCCGAAAAGAACATTGAAGCGCTTTTGCGTACCTATACCCAAAAATTAACGAACATTCGTTTCATCTTCTGCGGAAGCCGTAAAGCCATGATGATCAATCTGTTTTCCAATGTAAAGCGTCCATTTTTTGCCAGCACACAATACCTCTCACTTGAAAAAATTGATACAGAGGAATATTTTATCTTCATCAGAAATAAATTTTCTGAATCAAACATTGGCATCACTGACGAAGCGTTAACGATGATATTGAACTGGAGCCTGATTCACACTTTTTATACCCAAAGTTTGTGCAACATGCTCTATTACATTGCAGATAGCCAGATTACGATCGATACAGTCAAACAGGCATGTGTAGAATTGCTGAAACGAAACGAACCTGTTTTTTATCAATACCGGCAATTATTGACCACTGCTCAATGGAATTTCCTTATTGCTATTGCCAAAGAAGGGGAGGTAAAACAATTAACTGCACAGAAATTTATTTCGTACTATGAAATTGGCACGCCCGCCAATGCACGTCGGATCAGTAAATCATTAATAGAGAAAGAATTACTACTTGAAATTCCCTTTAAAAAAGAAACTTCTTACCGGGTTTATGATGTCTTTTTATCCCGATGGCTGGAGAATGAGTATTAGAATTCAAATAAATCAGCTAATTGCATGAACGTGAGTTCGATCTATTCATATATCAAGTAATTACTGTTGTGCTAGGCTTGCATTGACGTAGCGTGAGGTTATGATCTGAACAAAACTCGTAAAGCATTAGGATTAAGTCTTAAATATCAAAATTTATATTGAAGATAAAATCATAAAGAAGAAGGTGTAAAAACTAAATATTAAATACAAAATAGAAGCAGTCTATTATGATCAAACGAAATGATGTTCAACCCATTGTGAAGGGCGACAAGCGTGTAATACATGGCTGGGTGATGTACGACTGGGCCAATTCTGTTTATCAATTGACTATTGCATCAGCAATTTTTCCCATTTACTACAACACGGTAACCCGAACAGGCAATGATTTTACGGTCTCCTTTTTTGGTACCCCTATCATTAACACGGTGCTTTATTCATGGGCTATTGCTGCAGCCTACTTGCTGGTGGCCATCATGTCGCCTTTATTTTCATCTATGGCCGACTATACCGGACGCCGTAAAGGTTTCATGCGTGCCTTTACCCTGATTGGTGCAATCAGTTGTGGGGCCTTATTTTTCTTTGATAAAAACCATATCGAATTGGGTGTCATTGCATTTGCATTGGGCACCATTGGCTATGGTGGGAGCATTGTATTCTATAATTCATTTCTTCCAGTCATTGCTGAACCCAAAGATCAGGATCGCATTAGTGCACGAGGCTATTCAATGGGCTATTTAGGAGGCGTGGTATTGTTGCTATTCAACCTGTTGATGATCATGAAGCCTGATTTATTTGGTATTGCCAATGATAGTTCCTTACCGGCACGTATTTCATTTGTGACTGTTTTTATCTGGTGGATCGCATTCTCGCAGATCACTTTTAGCAGGTTACCCAAGTATACTTTTCGCCAGAGAATAAAAAGAGATTCGGTGCTTACCAATGGATACAAGGAATTACGAATTGTATTCAGTCAGATCCGAAAGTCAAGCAGGCTCAGTTTGTACCTTACCGGATTTTTCTTCCTGATGATGGGCGTACTGACCACCATGTTTATGGCTGCTACTTATGGTGAAAAGCAATTAGGGTTGAAGGAAAATGTACTTATTCCAACAATTCTTGCCATTCAATTGGTTGGCATTCTGGGAGCATGGATGTTTGCCCGTATATCTGAGAAATTGGGTAATCTGCCTGCCCTGATGATAACAATAAGCGCCTGGACCCTAATTTGCATGAGTGCCTACTTTATTACTGATGCCATTCAGTTTTTAACAGCGGCATTCTTTATTGGCCTTGTCATGGGAGGTTCACAATCGCTGGCGCGCAGCACGTACTCAAAAATGCTCCCCGCCAACACTACCGACCACACTTCGTTCTTCAGTTTTTACGATGTCATGGAGAAGCTTGCCACAGTTGCCGGCACCTTTAGTTTTGGGGCAATCGAAGCTATTACAGGTAGCATGCGTTTTGCAGTGCTTGCCATTGCAGTATTTTTTATACTGAGCTTGTTTTTCATGTTGCTGTTATATCGGAAGACGAGGATGGAGGCTATGGTTTAAAATTAAGAGCCCCTCCGAAAAGTCTAATTCTGCATCTAAGATTCAAAGGCTCAAAGATTCACTAAGTATATATAATTCCCGAGTCCTCAGCGATATGAAATATTTTACTATAATTAAATATAGCGACACTAAGGTTACCAAGAGGTTGAATTAAAAAAGGTTGGTTTTTTAATCACGAGTACTCGGGATGCTTTCCCCACAACAATATTATATGATCCGTAAAATGCTTTGGAACTTTGGCACTTTGTTACTTTGCGGCTTGCCTTTGAATAACATGTTTATTATTTCGAACTCAGGTTATTATAAATGATAAATAATTTATGATGAAAGGATTTGATAGTATAGCCAATTTCAATTTCAACTACAACAAGAGAGTAAAATATTTTTACATCCATGTTTTGCAGATCTTCACGTGTCATACAATGCAACTACTATACTGGCAATTAGTTAACAGAATTTGAGTTCTTGATTTAAAGTAACGTGTAAAGAAATCAGTGTGAATTTTGCAACTTTTTTACAGACATGTGTAACATTTTAACAAACCAGATGCCTCATCTTTGTGGTGTGATAATTAAGTCACAAACATTAAAATAAAATTATGAAACATACAAACTTATTACCTACCGCAGCAATGCTAATGGTTATTTTGATGACTGGATGTAGTAAAGATTTGAACAATGAAGTATTAGAAAATTCTGCAGCTTTAAAAGCCGATAAATCATTGGTAGAAAAATGTGCTGAAATTCCAGGTGGTTCATTGGCAGGAGTAAATCTTGGTGTCGCAGCCGATTTTGCAATTCTATCAAAAACAGGAGTTACCGATGTTTATAAATCATCTATTACAGGAGATGTTGGTTCAAGTCCAATCACGGGAGCCGCTATACTTGTAAGATGTACAGAGGTAGCAGGAAACATATACTCTGTGGATGCCGCAGGTCCGCTTCCATGCAGAATAACAAATCCAACAAAGGTAGGTACGGCAGTGTTAAATATGCAAACCGCGTACACTGATGCCGCTGGTCGTGCTAACCCCGATTTTGTGAATTTAGGAGCTGGAAATATTGGAGGCAAAACCCTTACCCGTGGCCTGTATAAATGGTCAACTACGCTAAACATCCCAACAAATGTTACCATTTCGGGCAGTGCAACTGATGTTTGGATCTTCCAGGTTTCAGGAAAACTTAATATGAGTTCAGCTGTAAAAATTATCCTTGCAGGAGGTGCACAGGCAAAGAATATTTTCTGGGTAGTAGCCAGTGATGTTACCTTGGGAACAACCTCTCATTTCGAAGGAAATATTTTAGGACAAACAGCTATCAATCTGCAAACTGGTGCAACAATTAACGGAAGGACACTTGCACAAACGGCAGTAACCCTTCAAATGAATACTGTTGTAAAGCCATAAATAATAAAAGGAATCAAAAACCTGAAAAGAGGCGGCCCCATTTGGGCCGCCTCTTTTCAGGTTTTTGCAATAAGTCAGAGCAGTTAAAAATAGTATTATTGAGTCCATTCAGAAAAGTCTATTTTACTTTGAAAAGTTTAAAGTAAATTAGACTTTTCGGAGTAGGCTCATTGTTGCAATTTCATTTCCATAGAAATCTTAAAGTAAAATATATTTACGCTTTTGCAGGTATATCTTTGTTTAGCTTTTAATTTAATTCACTCATTTTAAACCATCTAATAAAGCAAAACTCTTATTTCGAATTAACGCGTAAAGAAATTAGTGTGAATTCTGTAACTTTTTTCCAGACATCTGTAACATTTCAGCCATATAGATGCATCATCTTTATATCGTGATAATGTTATCACAATTAATGAATTTAAATATATGAATCTTAAAAACTTATTACCAACCGCAGCAATGCTAATGGTTATTTTGGTGACTGGATGTAGTAAAGATTTGGGTAATGAAGGATTAGATAATTCAGCAGCTTTAACATCCGATAATTCCCTATTAGAAAAAAAAGCTAAACTTCCCTCAACAAGTGGGACATTGGCAGGAGTAAATCTTGGTGTCGCAGCCGATTTTGCGATTCTGTCAAAAGCAGGAGTTACCGATGTATATAAATCTTCTATTACAGGAGATGTTGGCTCAAGTCCAATTACAGGAGCAGCTATACTTGTAAAATGTACTGAGGTAGTAGGAAACATATACTCTGTGGATGCCGCAGGCCCACTTCCATGCAGAATAACAGATGCAACAAAGTTAGGTACTGCAGTACTGAATATGCAAGCCGCCTATACTGATGCTGCCGGTCGTGTTAATCCCGATTTCGTGAATTTAGGAGCTGGAAATATTGGAGGCAAAACCCTTACCCGTGGCTTGTATAAATGGTCAACTTCTCTTAACATCCCAGCAAATGTTACCATTTCGGGCAGTTCGACTGATGTTTGGATCTTCCAGGTTTCAGGAAATCTTAAAATGAGTTCAGCCAAGAGAATTATCCTTGCAGGGGGTGCACAGGCAAAGAATATTTTCTGGGTAGTAGCCGGTAATGTTACCTTGGGAACAACCTCTCATTTCGAAGGAAATATTTTAGGACAAACAGCTATCAATCTGCAAACTGGTGCAACAATAAACGGAAGGACACTTGCACAAACGGCAGTAAATCTTCAAATGAGTACGGTAGTAAAGCCATAACAAATTAAAGGATTCAAAATCCTGCAAGAGGCGGTCCCCATTGGGACCGCCTCTTTTTATTTTGTCAAAACAATCACTTTAAAGGTGTGAAATTTATAACTTTTCCCCATAGTTTTGCAACTTTATACCCAGCAATAGGCCTCATCTTTGACCTGTGACAATGAAGTCACAAATTAAGACGATAACAATGAAACTAAAAAAAATGGTGCCAATCATAGCAATGCTATTGGTTGTATTAATATCGGGCTGTAATAAAGATGAAGAGACCTATACCTATCCCGAAGGAACAACATCAGAACCACTCGCCAATGCCAATGATGTTGCACGTAATAAGGCAGTCACATTTACCTTCAAAGAGGCAATGGATCCATTAACGATCAATGCTTCCACATTCACCTTAAGTAAAGGAACAACACCAGTATCCGGCAAAGTGGCATATTCCGGAACCAAAGCAACATTTACACCGTCAAGTAATCTAGACCCAGGTACGGAATATAAGGCTTCAATTACTACCGGAGCAAAAAACTTAGCAGGCATTGCTCTTGCTACTAATACAGATTGGAATTTCACAACCGCAGGTTCAGCATCAAGTCTGGCAGTTGTAAATTTAGGAAGTGCAGGCAATTACGTGATTCTGGCCAAAACAGCCATCAATAATAGTGCGACTTCTGCAATTACCGGTGATATGGGTCTAAGTCCCGCAGCCACCTCTTATGTGACAGGTTTTTCTTTGACCAACGCAACCGGATATGCAACTGCCGTACAGGTAACCGGCAAAATTTATGCAGCCGATATGGTTGCTCCAACCCCGATTAACCTCACAACGGCTGTCAATAACATGATAACAGGTTACAACGATGCAGCAGGACGACCTTCACCAGATTTTACTGAATTGGGAACTGGAAATATCGGTGGGGAAACGCTTACTCCAGGTCTCTATAAATGGACAAGTAATGTTACTGTACCATCAGATGTAACACTATCGGGAGGAGCAGATGATGTATGGATTTTCCAGATAGCTGGAAACCTAACAGCGAGTAATTCGGTAAAAGTGATACTCAAGGATGGGGCGCAGGCTAAGAACATTTTCTGGCAGGTAGCCGGTAATGTGACAATTGGAACTACCTCACACTTTGAAGGGATTATTCTGTCGATGACAAGTATTATTCTTAAAACAGGAGCATCCATGAATGGCAGAGCACTGGCTCAGACTTCAGTTGTTCTTGACAAGAATATCGTTAAGCAGCCATAAAAATAAATTAAGGAATCAAATTTATAAAGGAGGCGGCCGTAAGGTCAGCCTCTTTTGTGTTTTTATAAGTTACCTTAATGAATGGCCCAAGCTCATAGATATTATATATTCCATTTCAATTGGAAATTTTGTCGTTTACATCTCTTCAAAATACATAGAATCAAAGTGTAATTCAGACATATAATATTTAAAATCAGTGAATAATGTAACTTTATTCCCAACATGTGTAACAAACTACCCCATCAAGGCGCGCATATTTGCATTAAAAATTTTTAACAATATTTAAAAAAAAAGTATGAATTTAAACAAAGTATTTCCAGTCGCAGCAATGTTATTGATTGGATTAATGTCGGGATGTAGTAAAGAAATGGATACCCCATCTGGTATGTCTGTAGTAGAAAAATCAGCTGTTTTATCTTCCGGGATAAATACAGAAAAGTCAGCCACCGTGCCTTCAACAAGTGGAACTCTGACAGGTGCAGACTTGGGAATTGCAGGCGATTTTGTAATTCTGTCGAAAACAGGAATAACCAGTGTTTATAAATCTACCATTACCGGAGATATCGGAACAAGTCCAATCACCGGTGCCGCTATGGTAGTAAATTGTGGCGAAGTGACAGGCAATGTTTATTCAGTTGATGCTGCCGGTCCTGCATGCAAGACTACCAGTGCCACCAGGTTAGGTATTGCAGTTCTTGACATGCAAGCCGCCTACACTGACCTTGCCGGACGTGTTAACCCTGACTTCCTGAATCTGGGTGCCGGAAACATTGGAGGCAAAACCCTTACCGCAGGTTTGTACAAATGGACAACGGCCCTTGTTATCCCTACGGACATTACCATTTCTGGTTCACCAACCGATGTTTTTATTTTCCAGGTTGCAGGGACTCTTAACATGAGTTCTGCCGTTAGAATCACTTTGGCCGGAGGTGTACAGGCAAAGAATATTTACTGGCAGACTTCAGGTGCCGTCACCATTGGAACAACCAGTCATTTTGAAGGGATCGTATTGAGCCAGACAGGTATCAATATGAAGACAGGCGCAACAACTAACGGTAGAATGTTGGCTCAAACGGCTGTAACACTTCAAATGAATTCAGTTACACAGCCAGCACAATAAATTAAAGTATTCAAGGTATTCAAGATATTGAAAGAGGCGGTAGCACTAGCTCCGCCTCTTTTTATGACACAAACAATGCCTCCAATACCTGTGAATCATATCACACTCCCTTTAAAATGTGTAACAATCATAAGCCTTCAGTCCATCATCTTTTGTGAGATAATAATTCTTTCACAACTTAACATACAAACTATGGATACGAATGAAATTGAAGGAAACTGGAATGTAGAAAAAGGTAAACTAAAACAGAAATTTGCACTCTTAACTGACGATTATCAACTACGTGAAGAAATTAAGAATAAGGAAATGATGAATAGGCTCCAAATCAAGCTGGGCAAAACAAAAGAAGAATTGCATCAACTACTGGCCGACCTGTTTTTTATTTCATTTTTAAATAAAGATGCTCATTAACAAAAATTACACGCACAAAGGTGGAAAGCCTGACAATCACCCTTTTAAGTTCCTTTATTAGGGATAAAGTGCAATACTTCATTTCATTCTATAATGTCAACTATTTTGTTTTGTACAACAGTTAGTATGTGAGTGACTTATCGTGTCGTAGCTAGAGGCATTTAATTAGTTAAGAAACCGCTCTCATATAGAGGGCGGTTTCTTATTGGTAATAACTTGAGTTCGATCTAAGCAACACTCTGAAAAAAAAAGCCCATTATCCAAAAGTGAGTTTAGCAAGATTAGTTTACTTACCTTCTCACCTTAGTTCGACATAAGCAATACTTTAAAAAAGACCCATTTTCCAAAATGGATTCGGCAAAATGAGTGTCCATGCCTTAAACGAAAAGCAAACTATCAGCAAAGATCGAATAATCCCTTGTACACCCCTAATTCATTTCCGACAATCCGACAATCCGACACTTGATTATTTTTAGTTTTCAAGGTTGAGATAACTATTAAGACCCTGCCTCTCATTAAAATCAACTCCTTTCAATATTTTAAAGATAGCTCTGACATTCATATTAAGTGTGAATATTCTTTTATCCAGATCCAGTAAGCATTGACAATCAACCTTTACAGCCGATTTATTGAATGTTTTTTTATTCCTAAAGTTCCAGGGATAAACAAGAAATTAAACTTTGAGCCCACCTCAAAAGTTTATTTTACCTTATGGTACATAGAGGCCTTGGAGACTCAAAAAAACATACAATAAATAATCAATGTTTTCTGTTCTTATGGTATCTTCCTGACTTTGTGTCTAATAGAATTTTCGGAATGAGCTCAACTGTATTTTTATAAAATATGCAACTGTCGGATTGTCGGATTGTCGGAAGTGTCGGAAGTGCTGGTTTTGCTTGTACTTAAAATCTATTTCATCAATGTACTTGATTGATTTAGGCTTAGATCGAAGGTGCGTTTCTACGAAAAGCTCTCTATCAGCAAAGTAGCAAAACCCTAATGTTGTGTCAATCGTACATTAACGCATCATGAGGCAACTCGGGAAAAGGAAACATCAGGAGGGGTATTAAATTAACAAAGGGACAAGAGACAATTAGGTCAATTGACATTTTAACATTTTGACATTTTAATTCCCATTAAATCACAAAAAGCCAAAATGTCAATTGACCGAATTGTCCCTTGTCCCTTTGTCTTAAATTCAGAAATGAAATTCGTTCACAACGTCATTGCGGATGAAAGATGCGTCATATTTGCGGTTGACACGATATTATACATCAAACTTGTTCATTCAATGTACTAATTTTATCATGTTTGATATATAGCCATCATCTGGAGCTATAAATCAATGTTTCAAAAAAAACAAAAAAGCCTCAATTTCTTGAAGCTTTTGGGGATGTGCATTCTGATTCTGATTAATCAGAATAGCTATCTTATTATTGGGGAGGACAGGCAGATATTACAACTGACTGCCCCACCCCCACTAATGCTTTGTATAACAAATGATGCTCACACCCTTGAAAATCAACCCTCTTTTCATAAAGAATGATAATAAATTCAACTCAATGAATTATTATTTCTTTTTATTGGTGTAATATTTCATGGCTTCGGGCATAAATTGTTTTAACTTTCTTATTCGGGTTTCATCAGAAGGGTGAGTACTAAGAAATTCGGGTTGACTACCTCCGCCAGCTTTTGACATTCGTTCCCAGAAAGGAATTGCTTCCTGCGGGTCATAACCGGCTATGGCGGCAAATATCAATCCGAACTGATCGGCCTCTGTTTCCTGTTTTCGTGAAAATGGCAACAAACCGAATACCTGGCTTCCAACGCCGTAAGATGTCATAAACAAATCCTTTGTTTGCTGTGGCTTTTGAGATAGGGCCACATCCAATGCTGCACCTCCCAATTGCTGCACCATCCCCTGGCTCATTCTTTCATTGCCATGATTGGCAATTGCATGGGCGATCTCATGGCCCATTACTATGGCAAGCGCTGTTTCACTCTGGGTTACAGGCAATAAGCCCGTGTAAACAACTACTTTTCCACCAGGCATACACCAGGCATTCACATCTTTATTTTCAACGGTATTAAATTCCCACTTATATCCTTCCAATATCGAACTTTTTCCTTGGGTTTCATAGTACTTTGCAATTGCATTTGCAATACGGGCCCCCACACGGTCGACCATTGCAGCATTACTATTACTGGTAGGTAATGGCTTATTCTCGGATAAAAATGTTTGGTATTGAGTGGTGGCCATTAATTGCAACTGTGATTCCGGAACTAAACTCAGTTGTTTGCGACCTGTTACCGCATTTGTCGCGCATCCTCCAATAAGGCCTGCGATAAATAATGCAAATAAAATATTTTTCATAAGATGAATATTGAATGAATAAATTTATAGTTATCTGATATAACAAATATACGAATGCTTTTTCATATAGCAGTAACACAATTATTGAAATATATTACATTATTTTACTCTTTTCTCCTTTTGATTACAAATCAATAGGATTAATGATTGAACCATCCAACCGATAAACGATGAACGATTGAAGATGAACGATGAACGATTGAAGATGAACGATTAACCATCCAACCATTTAGCCAATCTTCTAATACCGCACTTTCAAAGCGATGTTTCCTAAAGATTTAAATTCACCCTGACTTGTAAATATGGCACGGCCTTTTTTTGAAATTACTTCCCATGCAATATCGCTTGTTATGTCATCAATGACACCTGGCTGGGTAACATCGTCCACTAAATTGAAGGAATCTTGTCCATCCATTTTGACTGACTGATGATAATCATCGTGGGTAATCAGCAAATCTCCTCTGCCAGCCTTAACTGCATTAAAAATCTCATGTAAATCAGTTAACATTTTACCATGACCAGCGGCATCCTGCATTTCTTTGATGGCCTTTGCTCTTCCTTGTTTTTGAAGGGCAACTACTATTTTCCAGGCTTCAGAAGCCAGGGAATGATTGGCGGTATCGCTTTGGTTGATGGCTGTGTTGCCATAATAAATGGAAGGTTTGTCAGCAACCTGCATTAGCCTGCTCCAATTTTTTTCTGAGCTAACCACAACAATTTTTAGTTCAGTTTTATTACTTATTTTCACCAATGCTTTGTCAATCTGGTTGAAAAATTCACGTACCATATTATCAGTCTGCTTACCATCATTCTCCTTATCCTGATCTACCAATAAATATGGATTTTTAGAGAAAGGAAAATCTTCACTCTTAACTTCTCCGGAAATATTATCATTGGTGGCTTGTAATAATCGAACATCGGACTGAGAAAGTACTACAATGAGATACTCTTCCAAACGGTTAAATATTTTAATCAATGGTTTGATTACAAAATTTTCAGCTACTGAAACAGTATTCTTTGAAATTGGCCAAGATGATTTAACTATTTCGGTTGTTGTGCCAGAAAGAAAGATATGAAGACTTTCCAGGTTATAATTAGGGTCAATATCTTTCGCCACATTATCAATTTTCTCCAGCAGATCATTCACTTTATATTGACCAAACTCATTGACAACATGCACATGGGCCTCTCTAATTAGCTTTTCGAGTTCAATAGTATCATTTTGAAATGTACGGCGTGTATTCATTGAAATGGTTACACAAGGGAAGCTTCTTTCTGAAGCGAGATTCTCCAACTTATTTTTCTGCATTTTGTTAGTTTTAATGATTACCGCGTCTGGCGGATCAGATAAAAATTATAGAACACGACAAAGATAAATTGTATGCTTTTGGTCGGGTTACACAACTTTAGCAATAAGTTACATCAATCACACATTTGCAGAAAATTGGATTAGATGATGCCATTATTTTTTAGAATACCGTATAAATTGAAATCCTTGTAAAGATATTAATGAAATATAAAAGACTATTGATGAACACATTACACTAAAACACCCCCAAGAGTCCATTAGGAAACCTGGAGGTGCAGTTATTTTTTAATAAATTATATTAGTCTAATTCTTGCCTATATTACCATGCGATATAATGTTATCTGACGATACCGACTTTTGATAAATATTGATATACCCAAGATATATTAGCCAATCATCATACGTGATAACTTTTCCACTATCCAGCGTTCGAATGTTGGTAAAGCTTTTACCAGTAGTTCCATTTACATTACTCAGCGTTTTTCTGACAGTTCCATCATCTACTGATTCAATTGAGCCTAGATTTATATTAGCAGGATATTCAACCCCTGCAATAACACCACTCAAGGTAATCGTTAACAGGGTATTGCCATTTGCTCTTTTTTCGAACAATGCAGTTCCGGACACACCATATGGAATTATCGTACTGAGAGTATATGATTTATTGATAGAAGTGATTACATTACCACCAATATCACCCTGTGCAATAATTAAATTGGTTTCGCTGCTACTTTTGAGAACTCTAACACATCCGTCATAGGTAATCAACTGACTATATGGCATCTTTACCACCGTTGAACTTTTACCGGTTGCGTCAATAGGATTCAAAGTTTCAGCAACTTCACCCTTTTCAACGACCGACTGCATGTACAGGAATGCATGATTGCTTCCTGTTGAGGCATTGGTCAACACAACATCAATGATTGTTGAATTGTTAGTAGTCTCGGTAAAAGTGACTGTACCGCTTACACCAAGCACGTCTTTTTTCATAAGGGTATAGGAAGTATTATTGTAAGAATTATCTTCTTTACCACATCCACCGGATAGCAAAATGACTGCTGTAAACATCGTTAGCAGGCTAATTACTTTTATTGATTTAAACATTTTTTTCAGTATTGATACATGTATTTCCGCTTCTGGCGGGACAGGTGTGAAGATATTTTCACGCAACAAAGATGTGTTCTTTCATCCGGTAATTTTTACACAATGTCGTAAAATAGTTGTATAATTCACACATTCTTAAGGCAATGTTATAGTCATATTAATCCTAATAAGTAGTGTATCAACTATTTATTGACGAATATTGCATCCGCGATGATGCTTTAAATGAGATTCTATCAATGACTGAATTTGTATTATTCAGGATACAAAAACTATACTCATCATTAGTATATAAGCTAAAAAAAAGCCTCAATTTCTTGAAGCTTTTTTTTGTGGTGGTGCGGATCCCCAGACCTCGGGAAACCCGCATTGGGCTTATGTGATGTTGGCAACAGTGTGTTTTTTATCACACATAAATATAATTATCCTTTACCATACTTTTTATTTTATCTATTTGATTTGCATCAATGCTATAAACTTTTAATTCATAGTTCAATTCTTTTGTCTCAAAAGCAATCATATTATCCTTATAATCGAAACGTAGCAAATCAATATATTTTATTTCTCTCCTAGATAATTCATATATGGTCATTGAATCTTTACCAAACTTTAAAAACAGAGGAAATCCAATCAGACCTTTAAGCAAAAACAAAACGCCTAAAACTACATTAGCAGGTATACCAATCCAAAGCAAATCCAATTGCCTCGAAGCGAAAGTAAAGAAAATACCAATACTGCAATTTATAAGTAAATTTCGCCAATTATAAGACTTTCGAATAACCATTGTTTTCAGATAAAAATATTGAATTAACCTTTTTACAATCATAAATAATACTGTAAAAACGCCTATCAACGCACTAATATTAAGAATATAAATAAAAATAGAATTAAATTTATTCCCAATGAGAACAATTATACCTCCAAATACAACAATGGCAGATACAATAGCAACTGTTAAAAAATAGAAATTAAAAATCTTTTTCATATTATCATTTTGTTTATAATAGAAACTGCTTAATCATAGTCCCCTAGTTCTGTGGTGGTGTGTTTTTTTCGCATTGTTGCCAATGTCTGTATATACGCCACTCATGGCGGTTATTTTCTTTATATACGCACTCTTTAGTAAGGAATCATAAGGCCCTTTTGCAAACCTAAAGTGAATAATCTTTCAATGTAATCTATCTTTTCCTTATTATTTTACATACTACGGTCAAATGTAAACAAAGAGCATCAAATAACAAGCGCACTTGAAGTTATATTTTTAATCATCGCATGAGGAATATAGATTTTTGTGGAGAAGTGTTTTTTTTACCAAACCTAAGATAGATAAGATTGGGTTCTGGGGGTCATTGCCGGGTTACTAAGGTTTAATTAAAAAAGTAAGATTTTTAAAAATCGCCATTGATATTGCTTTCCCCACAACAATGTTACCTGGTCCATGAATGTCCGATATAATAGCTATTATCATATTGACTTTGAATGATATAGGTAGAAAACATGAATGAGGTTGTATATGATCTTAAATAAAAAAGCCTCAATTTCTTGAAGCTTTTTTTTGTGGCGGTGCGGATCC
>Ga0123338_10002562_pt1 | contig 16907 bp, 16 predicted proteins | sample grotaG_FD_89793 | JGI IMG/M metagenome (GOLD analysis project Ga0123338, IMG submission 89793) | Glacier valley bacterial and archeal communities from Borup Fiord, Nunavut, Canada, to study Microbial Dark Matter (Phase II) -... | ecosystem: Environmental > Aquatic > Freshwater > Ice > Glacier ...
CATATACTTCCGTGGCTGGCCGCTTGCCTAGCCGTACTGCTGGTGAAGTACTGGCGACAGGGCGGCGCGGTTGTCTTTACTCTTTTGCTAGCGATTCAGATTTTTGGCACAGCTTATCTTGTGTCCCGTTTGGAATACCAGCGGGAATTCATGCCCGCAATTAGCTTCCTGCAACAGCATGGAGGGAAGGTGACAGGGGAGGCGCAACTCGGTTTTGGACTTGGCTTTGACAATGCGGCCGTGATTGACGACCACCGCCTTGGGTTTTATTCGGGGCCGAAGACGGCGATCTTTGCGATGGATCGCGCCTACGATATTTTCCTGGAACGTTACCGTTCCACTCATCCGGAAATTTACCAGTTTGTGACGGCGAAGGTGAAGCGCAGCAAACTAATTTTTGAAAATGCGCAGTATCGGATTTATCAGGACCCGACAGTTCAATAAATTGCTGCTGGACGCGCAGCTTGTTGCAATGCGCTGGTGACGTGGAATTCAATCACGAGCATGATGTCTTGCGGATTGGCGTAGCTGACCCGGCAGTTGGTGATTGACATTCCCGAAAAGTTGCAAGCCGGGCAATTACGAGAGGCCTGGAATCTGGTGACGAACCGTCACCAACTGCTCGACATTTACCCCGGAATCCGGTTCTGACAGGCTTTGAAACAGCATTCCTGCCTGGATGTGGGTAGTTCCGAAGATCAACTCTGGCATACACGGCTCAAGCTTTCAATGTAAGCCATCGTTTTGCCGGTTTGCACCGGATCCTGGGCTGAAGTCAGATTGGGCCGGGGATCCGGTCGTACACGCGCCTACCAACGGCGATCGTAATCGTCAGAGTACCCGTGACCGTAGCGCAGGTGCTCCAGGCGGCGGATCCGTTCCCTGCGTAAGTGCTCGCGGAATGCCCGCTGGCGATCAAACCGCTCACGACGCTCGTGCTCTTCGTGGTCTTCATACCTGTCCTGGTCATAACGCTCCCCGGAGTAGTTATATCCCGAATACGCGCCGCCGTAGTTGTTACCGTAGTAACGCTCGTGTGCCTGGGCCCCGGCGGGCACAATGGCCAAAGCCGCTGCCAGAAACGCTGTTCCAACTGCTATTTTCTTAAACATTGTCGAACCCTCCTGCGCTAATAGATGGAGGGCACAGCCATTGTGATACGGGGATGAACGCCTTTTAACAGCGCCCTCCCGCTATCGCACCATGAGGGAAGAAATGCGATCGTTCCACGTGTGTCCGCCACGAAATCTGCGGTTATGCAAGTCCGCCACGCTGCCTCGGAATTCCTGACCTCCGCCCGTGAAGTTGCGGTCGTTGTACACCATAATGCGCGCTCCTCCAAACAGCTGGATGGACGAAATATGATCGCCAAACGAACCCGGCAGCCGGTCTAACCGATCACCCCGCCGAACACAGAAACGGTCTCCCCGGAAGCCCGGATCTTTAAACAGGCATGCTCCGGCTTGCGGGAACGCACGGTCATTCCAACCCCGCTCCCAATTTCTGTTGTTATCGGTATAAATCCAGTCACCCTCGGCGCGGCGCTGTGCCTGGCCCAGACCCGCGGCACTGGCGATCATCACTAAACCGAATACAAATCTGCGCATAATTTTTTTCTCCTGCACGCGTATGAGCAAGCGCTATACCGAACTAGCCTTCAGGGTGTTTCCACGGCGCGCGGTAAGGCCGGTGCAACAGGCGGTTCGCTTCCGCATCGCCCACCACTTCCTGCTTGGCCGCATCCCATTTCATGGACCGCCCCAGTTTCAACGCATTGTTCGCCAGAATGCAGGTCGCCGTCGAAATATAACCCTGCTCGATATCGGCCACCGGCTTCGAGCGCTTATCCACCGCCTGCAACAAATCCAGCATGTGATGCCGGATCGCGGGCGCGACATGCTTTTCTAAATCTTTCTCTGTCTTGTCTTCCGGATACTCTTCCAGCTCGTACTTCACGTCCTTATGAACCGGCTGCTCGCCCTTGCCGCTGGGGATGAAATCATAGCCGTAGACACCTGCCTTCAAGGTGCCCTTATCGCCATAGAACGTGGCGCCCCAGGAATACTTCGGGTCTGGCGCATCTCCCCAACTGCGGTGCTGCCAGATCACCTTCACCTTTCCGTAATCGAATGAGCAGGTCTGCGTATCGGTGATGTTCGCCTTGCTCGCTTTATCAATCAGGATGCCGCCCGTTGAATCGACGGATACCGGCCAGCCCAGGTCCATCATCCAGCGCACCATATCCAGCATGTGGATGCACATGTCGCCCACGATTCCATTGCCATATTCCATGAAAGCCCGCCAACTGCGCGGGTGCACAAGCGAGTTATAAGGCCGCATGGGAGCAGGCCCGGTCCACATCTCGTAATCCAGGTTCGCCGGAGGCGCGGTGTCCGGCGGGTTCCCGGTCGCGCGCATATGGTAATAGCAATTGATCTCCACCAGCCCGATATTTCCCAACTTACCGGCCTGCACAATTTCATTCCGCGCTTCCACCAGATGCGGCGTGCTGCGCCGTTGCGTGCCCACCTGCACCACGCGATTGTACTTGCGCGCCGCGGCCAGCATAGCCTTGCCCTCAGCCACATCCACGCTGATCGGCTTCTGGCAATACACATCCGCGCCGGATTTCACCGTCTCAATCATCGCCAGCGCGTGCCAGTGATCCGGTGTGGCGATCTCGACTATGTCCAGATCTTTTTCCTTCAACATTTCGCGGTAATCCGCATACACGCGAGGGCGCTTTTTCGATTGCTGCCGCGACGCCACCATGTCGGCGGCCTGGTTCAACATGTCACGGTCCACATCGCACAATGAAACCACCTCGACAGGTGCCACTTGAATCAACCGGAACAAATCGGCCTTGCCATACCATCCGCACCCGATCAAGCCAACCCGCCTGGGCTTCCCATCCGCCGCAAAAGCCAGCCCCGCCATGGCGCTCGAAGAGAGAAATGCGCGTCGATTCATGAGTCGATTGTATACTCAGGAAATTGTGCCCACGGCGCTGCGGTCTGGACCGTACCGGCTTTTCTTCTACTCCTCCGAGCGCGGCGAGCCGCTTCATGTTCGCGTGGAGCGAGAGGATGCTAAAGCCAAATTTTGGCTACTTCGCGTACGCCTTGAGAAACGTTATAAGTTTAGCCGCGCCGAACTTAACGCCATCGAAGTGCTCGTTTCAAAAAAATCTGGAATACTTGAAGGAGTCTTGGCATGAGCATTTTGGCAGTTGAAATTCCTTTCAGCGTCGCAAGTGCGGCACGTGTGGATTCCGAAAGTCTCACCGTGGATCTGGCAGATGGGCGTACCATCGCCGTCCCGCTTGCATGGTTCCCTCGAGTGGCAAATGGTTCACCGGCCGAACGTTCCAATTGGCGGAAAATCGGCGTCGGCGAAGGCCTTCATTGGCCCGATCTCGACGAGGATATAGAAATAGCAGGCCTGCTCGCTGGATTCCGATCGGGAGAGACCCAAGAGTCCCTTGCACGGTGGTTACAGAGCCGCAAGTCGATTTAACTTAAACCGCGAATGCCAACAGAAAAAGAACTACTCGACCGAATCCGCGACCTGGAAGAGCAGAACAGCCAGTTGCAGGACAAGCTGGACGAAATCTGGTCTGTCCTCGCTTCCGATTATGAAGTGGAAGACCAGGAAAACGGTCTGATTCAGATCGATCCCCAACGCAAGCCGCAATAACGCTAAGGCTTACGGTGCAACCGGGTCCACACCACTACCGCAATCACCACGCCCGCTGCAGCCACAATGAATCCGCCCTGCAGATAACGAGCCCATCGCTCCCACTGGTCGCCCAGAAAATATCCTAGAGCCAGAAAAGTCGCCACCCAGAAAAACCCGCCCGAGTACGCATAGACCGCAAACCGTGCGACCGGCATCTTCGATAATCCCGCTACCAGCGCGGTGAAATGCCGCACGCCCACAATGAAATAACCGAAAGACAGCGTCCAGTTCCCATAACGCATGAAGTAGTCCCGTACCAGATCCAGATACTTCGCCGGGGCACGCCGCATGACGAACCCCAAACCCGCACGCCCCAGTAAGTAGCTCAACGTGATGCCGCAAACGCTGCCTGCAAAGGCGACGCCCAGTGTCTGCGGCCAATGCAGTGTTCCGCGCCGAATTAGAATCCCGGCAACAATAAGAATCGTCTCATCCGGAATAAGCGGTCCCACAATGCCCAGCATCAGCAGGCAGAAAATCGCCACGTAGCCGTACTGCGCCACGAAATGTTCAGCCCAAGGCATTAAGGCTTAGACAAGACGAATCGCCTTATCGGTCCGGTCCACCACGCGGCCGATAACGCGGCCGCAAGTCATTCGCCTCGCGTCGTCCGCATCCATCGCAATCAACAGGCCACCTGAAGTCTGCGGATCGTACAACAGCGTTTCTATCTCACCTGCAACCTCATGCACGGTTCCCACTGAAGGCGCAACAAACGCGCGATTCCGCCCCAAGCCGCCCGGCACTGCGCCCGCCGCGGCGTATTCCAATGCCCCAGGCAAAAAGTTCAGCCGGTCAGTCTCAATTTCAACAGTCACCCCGCTCGCCACCGCCAGCTCGCGCGCATGCCCCAGCAGGCCAAAGCCTGTCACATCGGTACAGCCATGCACGTTGTATCGCAGCATCTCTTCACAGGCATCCCGGTTCAGGCGCAACATGCTTTCCACCGATGCCGCAACGTCCTCTGCACGCGCCATGCCCCGCTTCAACGCCGTTGCGATCACGCCCGTCCCCAGCGCTTTCGTCAAAACCAAAACATCGCCCACGCGCGCCCCCGCGTTCGTTAAGACGCGCTCAGGATGAACGGTACCCGTCACCGCATAACCGAACTTGATCTCATCATCCACTACACTATGGCCGCCCAAAATCGCGGCACCGGCTTCATGAATCTTCGAAGCACCACCTTTCAGAATCGCTTCCAGATCCTCCAGATCCCCCGCCGCCGGCCAAGCCAAGATGCTCAAAACAGAAATGGGCCGCCCGCCCATGGCATAGACATCGCTCAGGGCATTCGCAGCCGCGATCGCTCCATAAGTAAACGGGTCGTCGACAATCGGCGTGAAGAAGTCCACCGTCTGGACCAGCGCCAACTCGGGCGTCAACCGATACACCCCGGCGTCATCCGATGTGTCGAACCCCACCAACACATTCGCATTGGCGACGCGGGGAATCGACCCTAGTACGCGATCCAGTACCTCTGGACCTAGTTTGCTGGCTCAACCGGCCGATTTTACGCGCGCGGTCAGGTTTCCTTGGGCCATGTTCTTCTATACTCAATAAACCATGAACGCCGGAAATGCCGTCCTCCTCATCCTCCTGGCTGTCTCCGCTTTAGCAGCCGCCCGCGAACCGCAGCAGGATCCGCGCCTTCGCAATGCCTTACGCAGACCCTCGCAGAACGGCTGGATTCAAGTGCATCTGGAAGGCACGCCGGCTGAAATCGGTTTTCAGAATGGATACCTGCTCGCGCCGGAAATTCTGGATATTCACAAAGTGACCATGCTCGAACTCACGCATGACAACCACCGCTCCTGGGACTTCTTTCGCAAGTCGGCCAAGAATGTCCTCTGGCCCCGCATTGAAACCGAGTACCGTGAAGAGCTGCAGGGCATCGTGGACGGCGCGAATGCCCATGGCGTGAAGATTGACCTCTGGGACGTGGTAGCGATCAACGCCGCGCTCGAGTGGTCGTATTACGTGAAGCAATATAACGATCTGCACCACATCAAACCCAACAAGGCCGCCGCACCGGGAGATCATTGCAGCGCTTTTGTCGCCACCGGTAGCTATACCGCGGATGGCAAGCCCGTGATCGCACATAACAATTGGACCAGTTACCTGGACGGTCAGCGCTGGACCATCGCTTACGATATCGCGCCCCAACACGGCAACCGTTTCGTGATGGATGGCCTTCCCGGCGTGATCCATAGCGCCGATGATTTCGGTATCAATGCCGCCGGCATGATGATTACTGAAACGACCATCACCGCTTTCGCCGGCTGGGATTCCAGCGGCATCCCCGAGTTTGTGCGGGCCCGCAAAGCGATGCAGTACGCGAATTCGATTGACGATTTCGCGCGCATCATGAAGGAAGGCAATAACGGGGGCTACGCCAACAACTGGTTAGTGGCAGACAGAAAGACAGGCGAGATCGCCAGCCTGGAACTGGGCCTGAAAAATGTGACCCTGGAGCGCAAGATGGATGGCTATTTCGCAGGCGCGAACTTCCCGGTCAACCCGAAACTGATCCGCGAAGAAACAGAATTCTCCTCAACGGACATGGGCAACAGCGCCAATGCACGGCAAACCCGCTGGACCACGCTCCTTGAAACCAACAAGGGCCATATCGACACTGCCAAAGCGCAGCAGTTCCTGGGCGATCACTACGACACCTTCGAGAAGCGCGATGCCCCAAGCGAGCGTACTCTTTGCGGGCATGTCGATCTTTCGAGCCGCGGCTTAGGCGAATGGCAGCCCCCGTACGGTGCCGCCGGCGCGGTGCAAAACAAAGTCGCCGATTCGAGCATGGCCGAGCGCATGACCTACTTTGCCCGTGCGGGACACGCCTGCGGCCTCGATTTCAAAGCAGCGGAGCACTTGAAACAGCACCCGGATTTCAAATGGGAAAAGTCACTCCTGCGCGACATGCCTTCTCTCCCCTGGACGGAAGTAGCGCCGCCGTTGGGCCGATGATCTATATAAAATTGGATTAGCGCCGGCGGCTAGCTCCGCCGCCGATCAAGCCAAGATCCGCCACCGCGCACACAATCAAAGCCACTAAGTAGAGGCCTCCGATCGGGTACCCGGAAGTGACCAGCAGCGTGTACACCACCGTGGTAATCGGCAAAAAGATAAACCCCAACAACGGGAACAACAGGCCGTGGAATGTGCGGCTCAGCATGTTGGTGAAGAGCAGCATGCACAGCAGCACCAGGCGGGGAAACGCCAGTCCTAACAACAAGGGTAAGCAGGGCATGCATCAGCATACCCGAAACTGCAGATTCTTTTCCCGCGCGGGCTGGGCCGCTATAATTAAGGATTCGTGACTGTTTCAACTGAAGAACAAGTTCCACAAGCAGAGTTAATACCAGAGGCAACCAAAGGCGGGCTCGCTCCTTATCTGCTGTTCTGTCTGGCCCACTTCTGGGTTGATTTCTATTCAAGCGCGTTGGGCGTTCTGCAGCCGCTGCTCATGTCGCATTTCGGGTTCAGCTTCACCCAGGCAGGTATCCTGGGCGGCACCCTTTCCTTCTCTTCTCCCGTTACCCAACCTGTTTACGGCTATCTGGCTGACCGCTTCCACTCGCGCCACTTCACCGTTCTGGCACCCGCGATGGCGGGCATTTTTATTTCTTTCCTGGGCTTCGCGCCAAGCTACCCCGTGCTTCTGGCCATGGTATTTCTGGCCGGTGTGGGCATGGCGGCGTTTCACCCGCACGCCAGTTCGAATGCCACAAACACACTCCAGCGCAACAAGGCGCGGGCTATGGCCGTGTTCATCAGCAGTGGGACACTGGGGCTTGCCATCGGGCCCACCGTCTTCTCCTTTTTTACAGGCCGCTACGGCCTACATGGCGCCGCTGCGGTGGCCGTTCCCGGCATTGCGGTCACACTGCTACTCCTGCCCCTGCTGAAGCCGGAACGGAACCTCGAAATTGGAGATTCTAAACCAGGCTTCGATTGGACCCCGTTGCGTGCCGTATGGAAACCAATGCTGTTGCTGTACATGCTGGTTTTTCTGCGCTCGGTAGTGCAGATCACGTTCACTCAATTCCTGCCCCTCTACCTGCATACGCAGCGCGGCTACTCATTGCGGGCCGCAAGCTGGAGCCTGTCTCTCTATCTGGTAGGCGGAGCACTGGGCGGCGTTGCAGGCGGTAATCTGGCGGATCGCTTCGGCGGCAAGCGCGTAATTCTTACTTCCATGATCGGTTCCACGCCGCTGCTCGCGCTGTTCCTGTTCACCACCGGCTTACCTTCTGCCATCGGTCTCTTCCTCGGCGGATTGATGCTTCTGTTCACCATCCCGGTGAACGTTGTGATGGCGCAAAACCTGGCCCCCACCCAGATGGGCACAGTCTCCGCCCTGATGATGGGCTTCGGTTGGGGCATGGCCGGTATGATCTTCATCCCCCTTACCGGATGGATCTCCGACCACTATTCCATGCAGACTGCGTTCACCTTTCTGCTTGCGTTCCCCGTTCTCGGCATCGCTCTTGCGGCCATGCTTCCGGAACGGGCATGAAACGCGCTGTTTGCCTGCTGAGCGGCGGACTCGATTCCACCACGTGCCTTGCGGTTGCCAGGCGCGATGGTTTCGAGAGCTACGCCCTCTCCTTCGACTACGGCCAGCGTCACCGCATCGAACTGGAAGCCGCCGCCCGAGTTGCCCGCGCGCTGGGCGCTTCCGCGCACAAGACCGTGAAGATCGATCTCCGCACGTTCGGGCATTCCGCCCTGACCGATGACATCGCGGTCCCCAAGGACCGTTCAGAAGCCGAGATGGGTGGCTCCATCCCGGTCACCTATGTGCCCGCGCGCAACACAGTCTTTCTTTCGCTAGCGCTCGCCTGGGCGGAGGTGCTGGGTTCCACCGACATCTTCATCGGCGTCAACGCGCTAGATTATTCCGGTTACCCGGATTGCCGCCCGGAGTTCATTGAGGCGTTCGAACGAATGGCGAATCTGGCCACACGCGCCGGCGTGGAAGGCAATTCCCGGCTCTCCATCCATGCGCCGCTCATGCACCTGACGAAAGCGGACATCGTGAAGCTGGGGCAGGCACTGCAGCTCGATTTCGGCTTGACCCACAGTTGTTATGACCCCGATGCTTCCGGCTCCCCGTGCGGCCAGTGCGATTCCTGCATACTCCGTGCCAAAGGCTTCGCTGAAGCCGGCATTCCCGACCCGGCGCTGCGCAAGTGAAGATTGCGGAAATCTTTTACTCCCTGCAAGGGGAAGGTTCGCTGATTGGCGTGCCGTCTGTCTTCATCCGCACCAGCGGTTGCAACCTGCGCTGCCGGTGGTGCGATACACCGTACACGTCATGGCATCCGGAAGGCGCAGACATGTCTCTCGACGCCATCGCGGACCAGGCGTGTAGCTATGGGGCCGCATATGCGGTGGTCACAGGGGGCGAGCCGATGATCGCACCCGGTATTGTCGAACTCACCCACCGCCTGCGCGATTCGGGCTTCCACATCACCATTGAGACTGCGGGCACCGTATACGCGGATGTCGCCTGCGATCTGATGAGCATCAGCCCCAAGCTTGCGAACTCCACCCCCGAAGGCCCATTTCGCCACCAGCACGAGCGGCTTCGCTACAACCCTGAAGTGCTTGGCAAATTAATGCAGCAATATCCGTATCAGTTGAAATTTGTAGTCGCCGCACCTGAAGATCTCGAAGAGATCCGAAGCTACTCAGCCGACAAGCGCAACATCATCCTGATGCCTGAGGGCACACGCCCCGAAGTATTGCAAGAGCGCTCCCAATGGCTCGCCGAAATCTGCAAGCGCGAAGGTTACCGGTACAGCCCACGCCTGCACGTGGACCTCTGGGGCGATAAACGCGGCGTCTGAAGTCAGAAGTTCAGTTTCAGAGCCAACTGAACGTTTCTGGGGCTGTTCGTGGTGTTGGTGATGGTTCCGAAAGTTCCCACCGCCGTCACGTTATTGTTCGGCGAGGCCCATTGCGGTGAGTTCGTGATATTGAACGATTCCGCCCGGAACTGGATGGTGCCCCGCTCCGTCACCCGGAAGTTCTTGAAGAGTGAGAAATCCAGGTTGTGAATGCCGGGTATGCGCAGATCGGGCAGAAAGCGGCCGACGTTGCCGAACGTGTAAATCGGCGCTTGCGAGAACACCGAGGTGTCGAAGTAAGCGTTCAAGCGGTCTGCAATCGGTCCTTCTTTTGCCGCTGACTTGCCGTTGTTATTCGGGCGCTGTCCCGCCGATCCGATGTTCGTGTTGTTGCCGCCGTTACTGATCGAAAGCGGTGTGCCTTTCGCAAACGTCGCGATGCCGTTGATCTGCCATCCGCCCAGCACCGCGTCCAGCGGACGGCCCATGTTGCTGAAGTAAGAACGGCCGTGCCCGAATGGCAACTCATAGTTGGCGCTGATGACAAGACGCTTCGAAACGTCTTGCGCGGATACGGATTTCTCGCACTTGCGGCAGTAGAAATCCTGCTTCATTCCAGAGGCACCAAGGAAGGTCACCACCTGCGAAGAATCGTCCAGCAACTTCGAACCGGTGAAGCTGATCAGAGTGCTCAAGCCTCCCGAGAAACGCTTCTCCGCCGAAAGAGTCAGGCCATGATAAATGGAATTGCCATGTGGTTTCCGGAAGCCATTCACTCCCTGATATTCCGGGTAAGTGGAAAGCAAAAAGCGCTGCTGGATAGTGGGCTGCGCGTAAGGCGAATTCGGGCTAGTGATAATGCCGAAGAACGGGTTTGCCACCTGCGCCGTCAAACCGCTGCCCAGCGCCAGAAAAGAAGCCGGAAGCTGGTTGTATGTGATGCTGCTCTCACCATCGATCAAGTGATTGCCCTTGCTGCCCAGGTACCCCACCTCAACCACCCAGTCTCCCTTCACCTGCTGCTGGATGTTGAAGTTCCACTGCTGCACTATGGGGTTCTGATTATCGATGAAGAAACTGTCGCCGATCGATCCCCCGACATCGGTCAGAGCGCCGCTGTACGGGCCCGGCTTCGCACCTTGCGGCAAATTGAAGCCGCCCGGGAACGGATTGCTCAAGCTGGCTGCAAACGTCTTCCCGTTATCGAAGCTGGTGCTGATGCTGGTGCTGGTCTGGAAGCCTTCCACGCCGCCGCTTCCGGAAGTGCCGGACGCCTGCAAGGCGCTGGGCGAATAAAGAATGCCGTAAGCACCGCGAAACACCGTCTTTTCAAATGCATGGTAGGCGAAGCCGAAGCGCGGGCCCCAGTTATTTAGGTCGGTGGATGTTTGATGGCGGCCATAGCGGGCGTTGTCGCCCACGAACATGATTGCGCCTTTCAGGTTGCCGCAATTGGGGCACGTGGCGCTGGCCGCTACTTTACCTTGCAGCGGAGACGGCGCATTGGAGTCCCAGAAGCTAAGCCTGTTGTAGCGCTCCGTCCGCGGCGAATCTACGTCGTAGCGCAAACCGATGTTCAAAGTAAGCTTCTTTGTGACGCGCCAGTCGTCCTGCACATAAACACCGGCATACGCACTCGCAGTGGCCGCATCGAAACTGTGCGAGACCGAGCCGCCGTTGTTCGGCAGGCCTAACAGGAAAGTCGCGAAACCATTGCCTTCCGTGGAAACTGCGGACGCGTTCACCACTCGTTGTGTAAAGCCGGCGCCGAAGTTGAACGCGCCGTCCGGATTACCCAACTGCGTGAAATTTAAGAAGAACTTGCGCCACTCGCCGCCCGCGCGCAGTGTGTGCTTAGCTAGCACTTTCGTCACATCGCCGCGAATAATATGCGACATGGGCCTGTTCAGCAGTGTCGTGAACGTCGCTTGTCCCAGGTTCGAAAGGTTAGTATTTCCTGAAAAGCTGAAGTTGGGAAATTCATAATTAGATAGGCCAGCGACATCGCTGTAGTTCTGGGGAAAACCCAGGGAGGCTGGCGTAGTGCCTTCAGAAAATGGATAGCGGATGCCGACGTTGCGCGCGAAACCATAGTTGAAATTTAGAATCGTGGTGGGCGAAAGCGTGTAAACACCGTTGACAGTAACGTTGTATAAATCGCTTACATTCTTGCCGTCACCGATGGAAGTACCGATGGTGCCGAACCCATTCAGTGGCACATTCTCGCCATGGTCATATGAGCCGCGCGCGAACATGCGGAATTTCTCTGAGAAGTTCTGGTCGATGCGGGAATCGAACTTATCGTCATCGGCGACACCTTTGCCGGAAACGAAGAAGTTGTTCTGCATGGTGAACGGGTTGGTGGGAACCGCGTTCGGTTTTGGATAATATTTCAGCAAACCTTGCGACACTTTATCGATGCGGTTGGCGGGAATGATGTTGTTCGCGAAGGGAACGCGGTTACCGCTGGAATCGAGCGTCAAAGGATCGTAAATCACCACCGGCTGCCCGTTGCCGTTCTTCAGGCTTGAAAAATCGCCGTTGATCCAGGGATTGATCGGCACGCTGGCCTGGCTGGAGGTTCCCCGGCGTGCGCGCTGCGTCTGTTCACTGAAGAAGAAGAATGTCTTGTTGGCGCCGTTATAGATCTTAGGAATGCTGACAGGCCCGCCAATGGTGCCGCCAAACTGGTTTTGCTGGAAGGCGGCCAGTTTTACGCCGTTGCGATTGTTAGACCAGGTATTCGCATCCAGCTTGCTGTTGCGAAGAAAATCGTAAGCCGAAACATGATACTGGTTCGTGCCGCCTCTGGTTGCAACGCTGATCACACCGCCGCCGGTGCGCCCGTATTGCGCTTCGAGTGAGTTGGTGATCACCGCGAATTCCTGCACGCTGTCCACAATCGGTGTATAGCCGGTCTGCAGGTTGCTGACGTTGTTCTCCGGCAGAATCACGCTGGTGCCATCGATCGTAATTTCGTTGGTGGCATTGCGGCCGCCGCTGATGAACGGCGTCGATCCGCCGCCGCCGGGCACCACACCGGGCGCGAGTGTAGCCAGGCCGAACACGCTTCGTCCGTTGAGCGGCAGGTCGATAATCTGCTTCGTGCCGATCACTTTAGACACGGAGGAATTCTCAGTAGAAAGCTGCGAGGCAGCCGCCGTCACTTCCACCGTGCTCGATACATCGCCAATCTTCATGTTCACTTCAAGGGTTACGGTCTGCTGCACGTTCACCCGGATATCGCTCTGCACATATTTTTGAAAACCCGGTTTTTCCAAAGTGATTCTGTAAGAACCTGGAGTAACGAAGCCCTGGTAGAATCGGCCTTCCGCGTTGGTGGTCATTTCCTGGCGGACACCGGTCTCCTGATTTTCTATGGCCACATTTGCGCCGGCGACCAGGGCACCCGAGGCATCGCTCACGCGGCCGTCCAGAATACCGGTGGGAGTCTGAGCCGTCAGGCAAAAAACGAAAAACACCGCGAACGCGGCCATTCCTAGCGATCGAGAACCAAAAGCAAAGCTACACCTCATGCGACCCACATCAATCATGTCGTCTATATATATCAGAACCGCCGTATCGAATTACCAACCCACTTTCTCGTCTTTGTTCTGCTCATCGAGCCACTTCTGCAGGGGGGCGAAATAATCCACAATTGCGGTGGCATCCATCTGCCTCGAACCCGTCAGGGACTGCAGCGCAGTTTGCCAGGGGCGGCTCACGCCCATCGCCAGCATGGTGTTCAGGCGCTTGCCGGCTTCCGCGTTGCCATAGATAGAGCAGCGGTTCAGCGGCTCTTTGCAACCGGCGATTTGCGAGAGCGAACGGTGGAATTGAAACTGAAGAATGTCAGCCAGAAAATAGCGCGCATACGGCACGTTGGCCGCTACGTGGTACTTTGCAGCTGCATCGAAATCCGCTTCCGTGCGCGCTGTGGGAGGAGCAATGCCCTGATACTCGCGGCGCAGTTTCCACCACGCTTCGTTGTAATGCTCTGGCGTGATCTGCCCGCTGAAAACCTGCCAGCGATATTTATCGATCATCAATCCGAACGGCAGGAACGCAACCTTCTCCAATGCTTTACGAAGAAGCAGCCCGATATCGCGTGAGGCATCGGGGGCTTTATCGATGAGGCCTATCTTAACCAGATACTCGGGAGTGACGGAAAGAGCGATGGTGTCGCCGATGGCTTCATGGAAGCCGTCGTTGGCGCTATCGCGGAACAAAAACGGCTGCTTGTTGTAAGCACGCTGGTAGAAGTTATGGCCCAGTTCGTGATGGATGGTCAGGAAATCTTCCGCTGTAGGTTCGATGCACATCTTGATACGCAGGTCATTGTCGGAATCAATGTCCCAGGCGCTGGCATGGCAGACCACATCGCGGTCGCGCGGCTTGGTGAACAGCGAGCGCTCCCAGAAAGTAGGCGGCAGCGGCGCAAACCCGAGTGAAGTGAAAAAGCTCTCGCCATAATGCGCCATCTGTTTCGCATCGGTGTTGCGCTTTTTCAGAATGTCGCTGAGATCGTACCCGGGTGAGGCATCCTTCGGCTCCAGAAGAGGATAGATGTTGTCCCACGTCTGCGCCCACATGTTGCCAAGCAGATGAGCCGGAATGGGTCCATCTGCCGAAACCACGCTTGCGCCGTATTTCTCACGCAGCTTCTTGCGGGTGTAGGTGTGGAGCGAAAGGTACAGGGGCCTTACCTGAAGCCAGAGCCGGTCCAGCTCGGCTGCAAAAGCATCAGGCGGCATGTCATATTTCTCACGCCACATGGCGCCGGTGTCTTTGAAACCAAGCTCGCGTGCGCCTTTGTTTGCAAGCGCCACGTATTGCGTGAAGGGAGCTCGAATTGGCTTTGCGATGGCGTGCCATCCGGTCCATGCATCCAGCAACTGCTTGGGATCGCGGCTCTCGGCAATAATCTTTTCAAGATCGCCCAGGTCGAGACACTTATCGGGTGTGGGGCAATACTTGCCCTTCCCGTAAGTCCCTTCCATACCAGCGACGATCCTGGTAAGCTCTTCGCTGTCTTTTGGATTCGCGGGAGTTGCGATAGTCAGGCCGTTGCGCAGCAGCAGCATCTTGCGTTCGATGTCTTCAGGCAGCGGAGTGCCCTTGTACTTTGCCGCTTCTTTGGCCCAGATCACTCCGGCGTTGATCAAGCGCTCATCGGCCTTGGCGGCGAGTGCTTCGGTATCGTCCGTGATGAAGTTGCTCTTCACCCAATCGGCGCGCTGGGCCTCGGTCGAGAGGATCAGACCCTGGCGCTCGGCATCTTCAACAAACTTCTTGGCTTGTTCGATGGTGGCGGAGTACGCGGGAACGCAGAGCAGAAGTGCAATGAGGAGCTTCACGCTTTCACTTTACTGCACGCCTGTTGTTAGACACTGTGGAGATGATAGTTTTGCTCATATTTGCGCTTCTTACGGCCGGCAGCCTGCAAGCGGCCACTCAGCGGTTCGATCTGGTTGTGTACGGCGGGACGGCGGGTGGCGTGGTGACTGCCGTGAGTGCCGCGCGGGAAGGGTTGCATGTGGTGCTGCTGGAACCCGGTACGCATCTGGGCGGCATGACCACCGGCGGGCTCTCGCGAACCGATGTGGGGAAGCGCGAGGTGATAGGCGGCATGGCTCTCGAGTTCTACCGGCGCTTGGGCAAGCGTTATGACTTGGGCCGGTTCGGGCAGGATGTGGCCTGGTACTTTGAGCCGCGCGTGGGCGAGCAGGTGTTGGAAGAGATGCTGCGGGAAGCAAGTGTCACCGTGGTGAAGCGGCAGCGCTTGCGTGAGCAGAACGGCTTGCGCAAGGCCGGTGCCGTGGTGGGGGCGATTACTACCGAAGATGGTTCTGTTTTTGAGGGCCGCGCATTTGCGGACTGCTCTTACGAAGGCGATCTGATGGCGCAGGCGAAGGTGAAGTACACGTGGGGCCGCGAGGGAATTGCGGAATATGGGGAATCGCTGGCGGGTGTGCGGGACCGGACGCCGAAGCATCAGTTCCTGGTGCGCGTTTCGTCTTTCGACGCAGCGGGGAAGCTTTTGCCAGAAGTATCGGCGGCATCTACCAAGGGCGAAGTGGGGGCTGCGGACCGGAAGGTGCAGGCTTATAACTTCCGGATGATTCTGTCGGATGACCCCGCGAACCAGGTGCCGTTTCCTAAGCCCAATGGGTATGATGCAAAGCGCTTCGAATTGCTGGCGCGGTTGATTCAGGCCACCAAAGAGAAGACCGGGAAAGCTCCGCGTTTCGGTGATTTGTGCAACCCGCTGGTGATTCCGAATCACAAGGTAGATACGAACAACAACGGCGCGTTTTCGACTGACTACATCGGCAAGAATTGGGATTATCCGGAAGGCAGTTATGCGACGCGCGCACGCATCTGGAAGGATCATGAACTCTACACGAAAGGCTTCTTCTGGTTTCTGGCGCATGACCAGCGAGTGCCCAAGGAACTGCAGGCCGAGGTGAATGGATGGGGCTTGGCGAAAGACGAGTTCCAGGATACCGACCACTGGCCCAACCAGTTGTATGTGCGTGAGGCGCGTCGCATGGTGGGCGAATACGTGATGGTGCAGAAAGATTTGCAGACCGAGTTGCGCAAGACCGATGCGATCGGAATGGGGAGTTATAACAGCGATTCGCATAATATACAGCGTTTGGCGACGGCCGACGGCGCTGTGGAAAATGAGGGCGATATGCAGGTCGCTGTGACGCCCTACCAGATACCGTATCGCGTGATGCTGCCCCGTCGAGGGGAATCGACGAACCTGCTGGTGCCCGTGTGCTTCTCGGCCAGCCATGTGGCGTATTCGAGTTTGCGGATGGAGCCGCAGTACATGATTTTGGGACACGCGGCCGGTATCGCGGCGGCTATGGCCATTCGCGGAGGTACCGCGGTTCAGGATATCGATGTGGCTCAGCTTCAGAGCAAGCTGAAGACTCAGGGCATGATCGATGAATGGAAGCATTAGGGTTCCAGGCCGAGAATCCAGCCTTCGGCACGGGCGCTTGGCGGAAGCTTCACGGATAAGAATCGGTTGAGAGCCGCCGGAAGGCTGAGTTGAGCTTGCAGGGTGCGGACCTGCCATTCGTCTTTACAGGTATTCTTTGGCGGTGCGCCGCAGAGCGAAGGATAAATTTCGGCGATGACGTAGCGGGTGACCGGTGCTTCGAAAGGCCAGACTGAGCAGTCTTCGAGTGCCGTGCGGAGACGTTGCAGGTGGGGGATACCGGTGAGCGATTGGCTGCCGCAGGTGCCTGGATAGGCTAGCTTCCAGGGTGGCTTTGCGCCTCTCTGTTCGGTGGC
>Ga0123338_10002564_pt1 | contig 16897 bp, 14 predicted proteins | sample grotaG_FD_89793 | JGI IMG/M metagenome (GOLD analysis project Ga0123338, IMG submission 89793) | Glacier valley bacterial and archeal communities from Borup Fiord, Nunavut, Canada, to study Microbial Dark Matter (Phase II) -... | ecosystem: Environmental > Aquatic > Freshwater > Ice > Glacier ...
ACCGACGGCGGCACCAATTTGGCAAGCGGAGCGATCTGCAGCCCACCATCGACTGCGGCAATCGCAATGCCCGCGATGGCGAGCGCGGTCGCCAGTCCGATCCAATAGACGCGACGCTGCGCCCGTGCGCGGTCGCCGCCGGCGTCGCGCAGCAAGACGCGACGATAATGCTCGGCATAAACCGGCTCGACGACCATCGTCGCGCTGACCCCAAGTTTGCGCGCGAAGAAATAGACGACGAGCAGTTGCGGCCCGAGCAGCGTGCCGACAACCACCTTGTCGGCAACTTCGGTCAGCGCCGACCCCATGTCGAACAGCCAGTTCTGGAGGATGCGCAGCGCCGCCGGGCGGACGCTGCGACGCGGCGGCACCTGATAATGACGCAGTACCGCGGGCACATTGAACAGCAGATAGCGCGTCAGATCGGGGATCAGGAAGAAAACGAGCACCAGCGTCGCGCGGTCGCCGCCCAGCGTCCAGCCGCGCAGCAGCGTCACGGCGACGAGGATGACGCGGACGATGTTGGGCGTTACCACCCACAGCACATAACGCGGCCAGTCTTCATGCGCGCGGAAATAGCCCTGCGCCGAAGTCGATCCCGCTGCCCAAAGCGCGACGAACTGGTATAGAATTGCGAGGCGATTGCCGCCGAGCACGGCGATCGGCAGCATCATGGCGGTCGCCAGCACCGCCAGTCCGGCCGCCCCGCCCAGCCATTCGATCGTCGCCGATGTCGAATAGCGCGCGGCGATTTCGTCCGCTCCGTGCGCGCCGACGATATAGACCCAGCTTTGCGGCACGACGGCGATCTGTAGCAATGCCACCGACGACAAGGTCAGGATGATCTGCCCCAATATGGTGTCGCCGAAAACCCGCGCGAAGCCGAGATAGAACAGCACCGACAGCGCGGCTGACGTGCCCAGCGCCACTGCCGGAAGCGCAAAGCGCTTCACCGCCGCACCAGCGTGCGAACGCCGCGCGCCGCCGCGAGCGTCAGCGTGTGCGCGGCAAGGCGACTGCGGCTGCGCGCCTCGACCGCCGCCATTGCGCGCTTGTTGCGCCCGACAAAGTGCAGCAGCAGCGGGCGGACCACGGCTCCCGCAGTGGTGCGCAGCGCGATGCTGCCGCCGTCGAACGACAGCGATTTGCGACCCAAACGATGGTCGAACACCGTACCAGCGCACGCCGCCATGCCGATATTATGGTCGAGATAGCGGCCGTCGATCACCCGGTTGCTATCGATGAACGGCACGGCGTCGGCGGCAACCCACAGCGCGAGCAGCGTCATGTCCGAAATCGACACCAGTGGTTGGCGCGCGGCGATCCGCGCGGCGTGGATCGACCGCAGCTGGTCGATATCGTCACGGTAGGTGCGGACGACGAAGTCGCAAAACGCACCAAGCAGCGCGGGCGTCCAGCACGAGAAATGCGGGCTGATGTCGGTTTCGGCGACGCCTGCAGTCACGCCGATGCTGCCGACCACGGCATCGCTGTCGCGCCACGCGGCGGGCAATTCGGCGGGCGACCCCAGCAGCAGCAGGTCGCTGTCGGCGATTACGAACCGGCGGACCCCGGTGCCGACAATGGCATCGCGCACCTCGAAATAGCGCCGGAACACCGCCAGTTCGAACGCCGCGGGGTTGGGCGACAGATGGTGATAATGCGCGACAAGCGTCGCAAAATCGGCGGGCGGCAGGGCGCGCGGCGCGAACAGTCGCAGGTCGTGGCCCGTCGCTGCCGCCGACCGGCGGAACACGTCGATGAACGCACCGCGCCGGTCCTCGCAACAGAATAGCGGCAGCGTCGCCACTACCAGTGCGCCCCGCCGGCCAGTTCGAGCGTCGCGTAGCCTGCCGGGCGTTCATGCGCCGCCGGGCGTACCCAATGGTCGTTCTGCAGGGCGCGGTACCCGGCATAGGTCAGCCAGCGCGATCCCATGATGCCGAACAGCAGCTGCGTCGCACCGCCCAGCACGATCGCCGTCGTGCCGCGCGCCTTGGCCAGCGCGCCGAGCGGCAGGCCGTAGGCGCCCGCACCGATGATGACGGTATCCGCTTCGGCCGCGATGACGGCGGCGTCGAGCGCGGCGAGGTTGGCGTGCCAGTCCTGTCCGGCAACGTCCTGGTCGCACTGCGTCTGCATCGCGCGCACGGTGACCAGATCGAACGCCGGCAGCGTCGGGCGATCGAACAGCAGCTCGCGTTTCGCATATTGCGCCGCGATCGTATCGGCGAGCGGGCTGACCACCGCCACGCGGCGACCGGCGAGCGCCAGCGTCCAGCGTTCGGTGGTGAACATCGGCTCGAGGTCGATCAGCCGACAGATTTGCGCGTGCGACGGCACCAGCCGCCGGTCGTGCGGGGTCCATGCCGCATACAGGTCGATCGTGGCGATCGCGTCGAGATAAAGCCGCGCCAGCCCGTCGATCGCGCCGTCTTCGGCGGGGAAGAACCCCGCGCCGAATTTCAAATGTGTCCGCAGTGCCGCAGGATAGGGGGCGGGCACGGCCACGTTCCGGCGTGCGCCGTACCATGCGACGGCGCGCCCCTCGGTCTCGCCGATCCGCGCGATCAGCCGCCCGCCGGACGCCACGGCTTCCGCGATGGCATGCTGCGCGCGGTTGCCGGTGACATCGGGCATCGGCACGCCGCGCAGGGCGTTGATGCGCGGCACGTTGAGGAGCGGGCTCAGCCAGCGCTTCGTCCGCGTCCACGCGGGATCGCGCGCCGCCTGAGCGTTAGCTTGCCCGGACGGCATCGACGCTCACCGGCGTCGCGGCCGCAGCCGCAGCCGCGACGCCTTCGGCCAGCGTCCGCACCAGGTCGCGGCCAAAGGTGTGCGCACGCCAGCCGAGATCGCGCTTGGCCAGCGCCGGATCGCCAAGGCTGTGGCGCAATTCGTTGGGGCGCAGCATTTCGGGCGCGGTCCGCACATGCTGCTGCCAGTCGAGCCCGAAATAGTCGAAGGCGTCGGCGGCGACTTCGCGCAACGTCATGCTGTGCCCGGTGGCGACGACATAGTCGGCGGGCACGTCGGTTTGCAGCATCCGCCAGATTGCATCGACATATTCGGGGGCCCAGCCCCAGTCGCGCGCGACGTCGATATCGCCCAGCACCAGCTCGCCCTGCTGGCCGTGCGCGATCGCATGCGCGGCGGTGATGATCTTCGGCACGACGAAATCGGCCGGACGCAGCCGCGATTCGTGATTGAACAGGATGCCGGTCACCGCGAACAGGCCGTAGGCGTGGCGGTAGTTGGCGACCTGCCAATGGGCGTCGGCCTTGGCGCTGGCATAGGGGCTTTTGGGCGCGAAGCCGGTGGTTTCGGTCGCAGCGGACGGGCCGCTGTCGCCGAAGGCCTCGCTCGAACCCGCCGAATAAAAGCGACAGGACCGGGCAGCCTGCCGCACGCCTTCGAGCAACACCGCAGTTGCAACTGCGATCGAGCGTACCGCCTCGACCGGCTCGTCGAACGACCGACCGACCGACGTCAGCCCGCCAAGGTTATACAGTTCGTGCGGCTGGACGTCGGCGATGACCTGCCGGACCTGTTCGGGGACGGTGGCATCGAGCGTGGTCAGGGTGACGTCGCCGATAATGCCCAGATCGCGCAGCCGGACGAAATCATTCGCGGCGGCATCGCGCGACGTGCCGAACACGTTATAGCCGCGCGCCAGCAGCAGCCGCGCCAGGTACGCGCCGTCCTGTCCCGAAATGCCGATGATCAGCGCATTTTTCATTGCGACCGTGCCGCGACAACGATGCCGTTCGCGTCCAACCCCTGCGCCTCGCCATAACCCCGCTTTGGGGTAGCGGTGCCGCCGTGGGGCGTCAACCGCGGGTCGAAGCCGATGCCGGACGGTGGCGTCCAATCGGCGGGGCGCGTCACGAACTGCAACGCCTTGAAGGCATATTTCGCCCAGACCAGCGGCGCGGCGCTCCGCACCCCATGGCGCTTAAGCGATGCCAGCGCTTCGGCGTTGATCCGGCGGCGGCTGCCGAAGCCGCTGTTCGACAGCCCGCCCTCGCGCAGGCTGACGAGCGTTTCGGGAATGGCGCGCGCGCGCAGGGTATGAACGCGGTAAAAGCGCAGCATCCATTCGAAGTCCGCCCCGATCCGCAGCGTGGTATCGAACGGACCAACGGCGGCAAATGCCTCGCGGCGGACATAAAAGCCCGGATGCGGCGGCATATGGCCAAAGCGCAGCATCCACGGCGCAAACGGCCGGGCGGGGTAATTGCGCGTCAGCTTTCCGGCGTTATGCGCATCGACGATCGCGACGCCGCCCGACACCGCATCGGCCCCGGTTGCCGCCGCTGCCGCGACGCGCGCAACGGCATCGGTACGGCGGAAAAAGTCGTCGGCATTCAGGAAGCCGATAAGGTCGCCGGTGGCGCGGGCGACGCCTTTGTTCATCGCGTCATACAGTCCGGCGTCGGGGGCGCTGAACAGCTGCGAGCGGGCGCCGGCATTGGCATCGAAAACGCGCGCGGTGTCGTCGGTGGATGCCCCGTCGATGACCAGATGCTCGATGTCGTCATGGCTTTGCGCCGCGACCGAACGCAGCGTGTCGCCAAGCGTCGCCGCAGCATTGTAGGCGACGGTGATGACGGTGATTTTCACGCGCGCCGCCGCATATCGTGCTGCAGGTGGCGATAGGCGTCCGCCAGTCCCTCGCGCAGGCCGATCTTCGGCTGCCAGCCCAGCGCGCTCAGCCGCGCCGAATCCATCAGCTTGCGCGGCGTGCCGTCGGGGCGGCTGACATCGAATTCGAGCCCGCCGGTAAAGCCGACAACCTCGGCGACGGTTTGCGCCAGCTCGGCGATCGTCACATCGCTGCCCGAGCCGATGTTGATGTGCTCGGCGGCCGAATACTGTTTGAGGACGTAAACCAGCGCGTCGGCAAGATCGTCGACGTGCAGGAATTCGCGCCGCGGCGTGCCGCTGCCCCAGACGGTCATCGCCGTGTCGCCGGCGTCGCGTGCGGCCACCGCCTTGCGCAGCAGCGCCGGGATGACATGGCTCGACTCGAGGTCGTAATTGTCACCGGGGCCGTATAAATTGGTCGGCATCGCCGAAATGAAGTCCATGCCATGCTGCTCGCGGTATGCCTCGGCCAGCTTCAATCCGGCGATCTTGGCGATCGCATACCATTGATTGGTCGGCTCGAGCGGCCCGGTCAGCAGCGCGCTCTCGGCGATCGGCTGGGGCGCGAATTTCGGATAGATGCACGACGACCCGAGGAACAGCAGCTTGGCCGTGCCGACCGACGCTGCCGCACCGATGACGTTGGTTTCGATCAGCAGGTTGTCGCGCAGGAAATCGACCGGGCGCGCCGAATTCGCCGCAATTCCGCCGACGCGTGCGGCGGCGACCACGACGACTTCGGGACGGTGCGCGGTGACCCAGGCCTCGACATCGGCCTGCCGGGTCAGGTCGAGGCTACCGCGCGCCGGATTGAGGATTTCGACATCCTCCTTTGCCAGCCGCCGGACGACGGCGCTGCCTACCATGCCGTGGCCGCCGGCAACCCAGACGCGGCGACCGGCAAGCGCGAACGGCACGGTCATGCTGCGCGCGCCGCCGCACGGGCGAGCGCGAGGTCGCTCGCCATCATTTCGGCGACCAGCGCCTCCAGCGGGGTGGTGTGTTCCCACCCGAGCAATGTCCGCGCCTTGGTAGCGTCGCCAAGCAGCAGCTCGACTTCGGTCGGGCGGAAATAGCGCGGGTCGATCGCCACCAGCACGGCACCGGTCGCTGCATCGCGGCCGACTTCGTCGACGCCGTGCCCCGACCATTCGATCGTCCTGCCAACTTCGGCAAAAGCCAGCTCGACGAAGCGGCGGACGCTGGTGGTCGTGCCCGTCGCCAGCACGAAATCGTCCGCCGTGTGGTGTTGCACGATGCGCCACATGCCTTCGACATAATCGCGCGCATGCCCCCAGTCGCGCTGCGCATCCATGTTGCCGAGATACAGCTTCGACTGTTCGCCGCATTCGATCGCGGCGACGGCGCGCGTGATCTTGCGGGTCACGAAGGTCTCGCCGCGACGCGGTGATTCGTGGTTGAACAGGATGCCGTTCGATGCGTGCATGCCGTACGCCTCGCGGTAATTGACCGTGATCCAATAGGCATACAGCTTGGCCGCCGCATAGGGACTGCGCGGATAGAAAGGCGTCGTCTCGCGCTGCGGCGTTTCAAGCACCTTGCCGTACAGTTCGGACGTCGATGCCTGGTAAAAGCGCGTCTGCTCCAGCTTCAGGATGCGCAGCGCCTCGAGCAGCCGCAGCGTGCCGAGCGCATCGCCGTTGGCAGTGTATTCGGGCGTCTCGAAACTGACCGCGACATGGCTTTGCGCGGCAAGATTGTAGATCTCGTCGGGCTGCGTCTCCTGCACCAGCCGGATCAGGTTGGTCGCATCGGTCAGGTCGCCATGATGCAGGAAAAAGTTGGTCTGCCCCTCGTGCGGGTCATGGTAAAGATGATCGACGCGCGACGTATTGAATGACGAGGCGCGCCGCTTGACGCCGTGGACCACATAGCCTTTCGCCAGCAGCAGCTCGGCAAGGTACGACCCGTCCTGGCCGGTGACACCGGTGATCAGTGCAGTCTTCGTCATACAGGCTCCGGCAACAGTGGCGGTCGGCAGCGTCCTAGAAGGCGCGGGCGGGCTTGTCGATGACCGAGCTTGCCGACTGCATCCGAACTGCCTATATCGCCGTCATCTTCACATCGGTAACGGCTTGAAGGTCGGTCGGGACGGTCCCGACCGCCGCCGCTACCTGCTTATCTGGGACTGCATGGCCGAAATCTCCGCCTTGAACGACCTCATTGCGCCGATCGTCACCGATCTCGGTTTCGATCTCGTGCGCGTGCAGATGAACGGCTCGAAATCGGCACAGACGCTGCAGGTGATGGCCGAAGACCGCGCCACCGGGCAGCTGACGCTCGATCAGTGCGCGACGATTTCGCGCGCGCTTTCGGAAATGCTCGATGCAACCGATCCGATCGAACATGAATATCGCCTCGAAGTATCGTCGCCGGGCATCGACCGGCCGCTGACGCGCGCCGCCGATTATGCTAAGTGGATCGGGCACGAGGTGCGGCTCAAGCTGGTTCCGGGCGAGGGCGGGGCGAAACGGATGCACGGGGTGATCGGCGCGCTGGTCGGAGACGGCGTCACTATCGTGGTGCCCACCACCGGGGCCGCGATTGTCCCGCTCGCCAGCATCGAGGGCGCCAAGCTGGTGCTGACCAACAAGCTGATTGCGGCGACGCGGCCGCTCGATTCGGACGGGGCGGACGAGATCATCGAACTGCCCGCTGCCAACGACATCAACGAGGAAGACGACTGATGGCACTCGCTGCAACCGCCGCCGCCGCCGCCAAGGCGGTCACCGCCAACCGCGCCGAACTGATCGCCATTGCCGACGCCGTGGCGCGCGAAAAGTCGATCGACCGGATGATCGTCATCGAGGCGATGGAGGAAGCGATCCAGCGCGCCGCGCGGGCTCGTTATGGCAGCGAGAACGACATCCGCGCCAAGCTCGACCCGCGCACCGGCGACCTGCGGTTGTGGCGCGTGCTCGAAGTCGTCGACGCGCCCGAAGATTTCTTCAAGCAGGTCAGCCTTGCCGACTCCGCCAAGCTGCAGGCCGATGCCAAGCTGGGCGACTTCATCGTCGACCCGCTGCCGCCGATCGAATTCGGCCGCATCGCGGCGCAGGCGGCGAAGCAGGTCATCGTGCAAAAGGTCCGCGATGCCGAGCGCGACCGCCAGTTCGAAGAGTATAAGGACCGCGTCAACGAGATCATCACCGGCGTCGTCAAGCGCGCCGAATTCGGGCACGTCGTGGTCGATCTGGGCAAGGCCGAAGGCGTCATCCGCCGCGATCAGCAGATCCCGCGCGAAGTGCTGCGCGTCGGCGACCGCGTCCGCACGCTGATCCTGTCGGTACGCCGCGAAGTGCGCGGGCCGCAGATCTTCCTCAGCCGCGCGGCGGGCGAGTTCATGAAAAAGCTGTTCGCGCAGGAAGTGCCCGAAATCTACGACGGCATCATCGAGATCAAGGCGGTCGCGCGCGATCCCGGCAGCCGCGCCAAGATCGGCGTCATCAGCCGCGACAGCAGCATCGATCCTGTCGGCGCCTGCGTCGGCATGAAGGGCAGCCGCGTGCAGGCGGTAGTACAGGAACTGCAGGGCGAAAAGATCGACATCATCCCGTGGTCACCCGATACCGCGACGTTTGTCGTTAATGCGCTGCAGCCCGCCGAGGTCACCAAGGTCGTGCTCGACGATACCGACAACCGCATCGACGTCGTGGTTCCCGACGACCAGTTGAGCCTCGCGATCGGACGGCGCGGGCAGAATGTCCGCCTCGCCTCGCAGCTGACCGGCCGCCAGATCGACATCATGACGGAAGCCGACGAGAGTGAGCGCCGCCAGAAGGAATTCGTCGAAAAGTCGGCACTGTTCGAAACCGAGCTCGACATCGACGAGACGCTGGCACAGCTGCTCGTGGCCGAAGGCTTCGGTGATCTCGACGAGGTGGCCTATGTCGACATCGCCGAACTTGCCGGCATCGAAGGCATCGACGAGGACATTGCGGCCGAGCTGCAGAACCGCGCGGTCGAGGCGCTCGAGCGCAAGGAAGCCGCCGCGCGCACCGAACGCCGCGAACTCGGTGTCGAGGATGCGCTCGCCGCGATCGAGGGACTGAGCGAGCCGATGCTCGTGGTGCTCGGCAAGGCCGGGATCAAGACGCTCGACGATCTGGGCGACCTTGCCACCGACGAACTGGTCGCCAAGCACAGCGGCATCCTGAAGGCATTCGGCATTTCGGACGACGACGGCAACCGCATCATCATGGCGGCGCGCGCGCACTGGTTCGAAGACGAAGCCGGGGAGGTCGCACACGCGAATGTCCCGGAATGAGCCACTAACGGACCCCGAACGTCGCTGCATCCTGAGCGGTGAGCATGGTGCGCGCGGTGCGCTGATCCGGCTCGCGCTCGATGCCGATGGTGTCGTCGCGCCCGATCTCGGCGCGCGCGCGCCGGGGCGTGGCGCATGGCTGTCGCCCGATCGCGCGCTGATCGCGACAGCGGACGCCAAGGGCCGGTTGCGCGGCGCATTGATGCGCGCTTTCAAGACCAACAGCATCACCGTTCCCGACAACATCGTCGACCGCATCGCGCAGGGGTTGCAGCGCCGCACGATGGACAGTCTGGGGTTGGCAAACAAGGCCGGCCACCTGATATGGGGAACCGAACGCATCGGCGATGCGCTGTTGAACGGTCGGGCACGGCTGCTGCTGCATGCCGCCGATGCGGCCCCCGACGGCATCCGCAAGCTTGACGGCAAGGTGCTCGCCATGGGCACCGGAATTGCGGTGCGGACGCTGCCGGTGGGACGCGAGGAATTGTCGTTGGCCTTGGGCCGCGAAAATGTTGTACATGCCGCGGTCTGCGACTCTGCCGGTGCGGCGCGTGTGACGTCCGCGCTCGACCGGTGGCTTGCCTTCAACGGCACGAACGAAGTGGTTACGGGGGCGATTGCCCCCGTCGAAATAGGGTAACTAGGTTTCGCATGAGTGACGACAACAAACCAAAGCTCGGGATGCGCGCGCCGCTCGGCCTGAACAAGACGGTCGAAATCGGCAAGGTCAAGCAGAGCTTCAGCCACGGCCGATCGAAGTCGGTGGTGGTCGAGGTCAAGCGCGCGCGCGTGCTGCACCGTCCGGGCGATCCGGTTCCCGTCGAAGCGCCGGTCGCCGCACCCGAGCCGGTTGTCGCGGCACCGCCGCCACCGGTTGCCGCACCTGTTGCGGCGCCGCGCCCGGTCGTGCCACCGGTGATGTTCACGCCGGTCGAGCGCGTGGTTCCGCCCAAGCCGGAGCCTGCACCCGAAGCGGCCATTGCGCCTGCACCCGCCCCTGCGCCCGTCGTCGAAGCGGCCCCTGCTCCCGTGGTTGCTGCGGCGCCCGCGCCTGCGCCGGTCGTCGTGCCGACACCGGCCGCCGCGACGCCGGTTGCCGCCAAGCCAGCGCCGGCACCGGCACCGGTCGTGCAGCGCGCCCCCGTCCGCCAGGCCCCGCCGCCCCGGCGCGCGCCGGTCGATACCTCGCGCCTGACGCCGCAGGAAAAGCTCGCGGCGATGCTGCGCCAGGCCGAAGAAGACCGGATGCGCGCGCTCGAGGAAGCGCGCATCCGCGAGGACCAGGAAAAGCTGGAGGCCGCCGAGACCGAACGGCTGCGCCTCGAAGAAAAAAAGCGTGTCGAGGAAGAGCTCGCGACCCGGCCGGCACCCGCTGAAACCGAGACGCGCGCGCGCGTCCCCGGCATCACGCCGATCATCGATGACGAGGCCGACCGCGGCAAGCGTGGCCTGCCGGCGCGGCCGACGCGCGGTCGCACCGACGATCGCCGCCAGTCGGGCAAGCTGACCGTCACCAAGGCGCTGACCGACGACGATAGCGTCCGGGTCCGCAGCCTTGCCGCGCTCCGCCGCAGCCGCGAGAAGGAAAAGCGCGCGCACATGGGCGGCGGGCGGACTGCCAAGCAGGTCCGCGAAGTCGTCGTGCCGGAAGCGATCACCGTCCAGGAACTCGCCAACCGCATGGCGGAGCGCGTCAACGACGTCATCCGCGCGCTCGGTCACCTCGGCATCATGGGCGCGGCGGTCGATCAGGAAATCGATCCCGACACCGCCGAGCTGATCGTCAGCGAGTTCGGCCATACGATCAAGCGCGTCTCCGACGCCGATGTCGAAGTCGGCGTGATAGGCGCGGTCGACGAGGATACCGATCTGGTCGCGCGGCCACCGGTGGTGACGATCATGGGCCATGTCGATCACGGCAAGACCAGCCTGCTCGATGCATTGCGCGGCACCGACGTGGTGGCGGGCGAAGCGGGCGGCATTACGCAGCACATCGGCGCGTATCAGGTCGAGCTGAAGTCGGGTGACAAGATCACCTTCCTCGATACGCCGGGCCATGAAGCGTTTACCGACATGCGCGCGCGCGGCGCGAACGTCACCGATATCGTCATCCTCGTGGTGGCGTGGGACGACGGCATCATGCCGCAGACGATCGAGGCCATCAACCACACCAAGGCCGCCGGCGTGCCGATGATCGTCGCGATCAACAAGATGGACAAGCCCGGGGCGGACGCGCAGCGCATCCGCACCGCGCTGCTGCAATATGACGTGCAGGTCGAGGCGCTGGGCGGCGACGTCCAAGATGTCGAGGTGTCCGCCACCAAGCGGACCGGGCTCGACGAGCTGCAGGAAAAAATCCTGCTGCAGGCCGAGCTGCTCGATCTGAAGGCGAACCCGAACCGCGCCGCCGAAGCGACCGTCATCGAAGCCAAGCTCGACAAGGGCCGCGGCCCGCTGGCGACCGTGCTGGTCAGCCGCGGCACATTGAAGACCGGCGACGTATTTGTCGTCGGTGCCGAATGGGGCAAGGTGCGCGCGATGCTCAACGACAAGGGCGTCCAGGTGAAGACCGCCGGGCCGTCGGTGCCCGTCGAGGTGCTCGGGCTGTCGGGCGTGCCGCGCGCGGGCGATCCGTTCTCGGTCATGGAGACCGAGGCGCGCGCCAAGGAAGTCGCGTCCTACCGCGCCGGTCTGCTGACGGCGGCGCGCACGGTCAGTGCACCCGCCGACCTCGCGTCGATGTTCGACGCGTTGAAGGCCGCCAAGGTCATGGAATATCCCATGGTCGTGAAGGGCGACGTGCAGGGCTCGGTCGAGGCGATCGTCGCTGCGGTCAACAAGATTTCGACCGACCTCATCAAGGTGCGCGTGCTGCATTCGGGCGTCGGCGGCATCACCGAGTCGGACGTGCAGCTGGCGGCGGCCTCGAAAGCGCCGATCATCGGCTTCGGTGTCCGGGCGAATGCCAAGGCGCGCGAATATGCCCAGCGGGACGGCGTCGCGCTCAAATATTACGACGTCATCTATGACCTGATCGACGAGGTTAAGCTGGCGATGGCAGGGCAGCTCGGGCCCGAAATGCTCGAGAATGTCGTCGGCCGGGCGCAGGTTCTCGAAGTCTTCCAGGCGGGCAAGACCGGCAAGGCCGCCGGTGCGCGCGTCGTCGAAGGCACGATCAAGCGCAACCTGCGCGCGCGTGTCATGCGCGACGATGTCGTCATCTATGTCGCGTCGATCTCGTCGCTGCGGCGCTTCAAGGACGACGTCAACGAAGTCCGCTCGGGGCTCGAGTGCGGTATCGGGCTGGAGAACAACACCGACATCAAGCCGGGCGACGTGATCGAGACGTTCGAGGTCGAGGCGCGCGAGCGAGTGCTGTGAAGCGCTGCCGGGCGTAGCGAAGCGGACGCCCTTCGCGTCCGTTAGCAGCGCCCGGACTCGCGCGAGCCGGCCGGCGGGCGCGGAACGCGGCCCGACCGACGGCGCGGCTTTGCCGCGACGCCTGCCTGGCGCTAGGAACAAACGATCATGTCCGTCCGAACCGAAAAAGATCCCGGCAAGTCGGTCCGCCTGCTCCGCATCGGCGAACAGGTGCGGCACGCGCTTGCCGCGCTGCTGACCGAAGGCCGCGTCCGCGACGAGGTCATCAACCGCCACATCATCTCGGTCAGCGAAGTTCGTGTCACGCCCGACCTGCGGCTGGCGATCTGCTTCGTCAAACCGCTCGGCGGGGCCGATGAGGCCGAAGTGCTCAAGGCGTTGCGCGCCAACAGCAAGTGGATGCGCGGCGAAATCGCGCGCAAGCTGGCGACCAAGATCACCCCGGCGCTCAAGTTCGAGCTCGACGACAGCTTCGATGCGGGCGCGAAGATCGACGCGATCCTGCGGACGCCGCATGTCGCACGCGACCTCGGCGGCGGCGAGCCGGAGTGAATGCGCTCCACGGCTGGCTGATCCTCGACAAGCCGCTCGGCATCACCTCGGCGGGCGGGGTGGCACGGGTCAAGCGGACGTTGCGCGAATTGGGGTATCCGAAAACCAAGATCGGTCACGGCGGCACGCTCGATCCGCTGGCGACCGGCGTGCTGCCGATCGCGCTCGGCGAGGCGACCAAGCTCGCCGGGCGCATGCTGAACGCCACCAAGGCATACCGGTTCACGGTCGCCTGGGGAACGGCGACGGCGACCGACGATCTTGAGGGCGCGGTGACCGCGACCTCGGACGTGCGGCCCGACGCCGCGGCGATCGCTGCGGTGCTGCCGCAGTTCACCGGTCCGATCCGGCAGACGCCGCCGGCGTACTCAGCGCTCAAGGTCGACGGCGAGCGTGCGTACAAGCTGGCGCGCGCCGGGGAGACGGTCGAACTTGCCAGCCGCGACCTGACCATCCACGCGCTCGACCTGATCGATACCACGCCGGACAGCGCGACGTTCGCCGTCACCTGCTCGAAGGGTACCTATGTGCGCAGTCTGGTGCGCGACCTCGCGCTGGCGCTCGGCACCGTCGGCCATGTCAGCATGCTGCGCCGCACGCAGGCGGGTCCGTTCGGCCTCGACCGGGCGATTATGCTGGACAAATTGGCGGCGCTGACGCAGGACGCACTCGAACAGGCGGTACTACCGCTGACTGCAGGGCTGGACGACATCCCGGCTTTCGCAGTCTCGCCCGAAGCGGCGCTCGCCCTCAGACAGGGTCGCGCGCTCCCCGGGCACCCCGCATTCCACGGGCTGTATCTGGCAACCGACGGGCCTGTTCCGGTTGCCCTGGTGGACATCACGTCCGCCGCGATACGGGTCGTGCGCGGGTTCAACTTTTGAACAGGAGACCCCGATGTCGATTACGATTGAACGCAAGGCCGAACTGATCGCCGACAACGCCCGCGGCACCACTGATACCGGGTCGCCCGAAGTGCAGGTCGCGATCCTGACCGAGCGCATCGCCAACCTGACCGAGCATTTCAAGACGCACGCGAAGGATAACCACTCGCGCCGCGGCCTGCTGATGCTGGTCAACAAGCGCCGCTCGCTGCTCGACTATCTCAAGAGCCGCGACCAGGCGCGCTACACCGATCTGATCGCGAAGCTCGGGCTTCGCAAGTAACCCCACAGCCCCCGCTCGCCGGGGGCTGTTTGCTATTTGGCCCAGCGCAATGGTGCGCGGGTCCGCAGGCGGCGCACGGCAGTGGGGCCGGGCGCCATAGGAAAGACGCTACTCATGTTTAACATTCACAAGCAGGAACTGATGTGGGGCGGGCGCAAGCTCACCCTCGAGACCGGCCGCATCGCGCGCCAGGCTGACGGCGCGGTGCTCGCCACCTACGGCGAAACCGTCGTGCTGTGCGCCGTCACCGCTGCAAAGTCGGTCAAGGAAGGGCAGGATTTCTTCCCGCTCACCGTCCATTACCAGGAAAAATTCTCGGCTGCCGGGCGCATCCCGGGCGGCTTCTTCAAGCGCGAGCGCGGGGCGACCGAGCATGAGACGCTGACCAGCCGCCTCATCGACCGCCCGATCCGCCCGCTGTTCCCGGAGGGCTTTTACAATGAAGTCCTGATCATCGCGCAGGTGTTGTCGTATGACGGCGAGAACGAGGCCGACATCGTCGCGCTCGTCGCCGCGTCCGCCGCGCTGACGCTGTCGGGCGTGCCGTTTATGGGTCCGCTGGCAGCGGCGCGCGTCGCCTATGTCGACGGGGCCTATGTGCTCAACCCGACCAAGACGCAGATCAAGGAAGGCGCGCTCGAACTCGTCGCCGCCGGCACTTCGGACGCCGTGCTGATGGTCGAATCCGAAGCCAAGGAGCTTTCGGAAGAAGTCATGCTCGGCGCGGTGATGTTCGCGTACAGCGAATCGAAGCCGGTGATCGATGCGATCATCAAACTCGCCGAGGCCGCCGCCAAGGAGCCTTGGGACCTGCACATCGACGATAGCAGCTCGACGCTCGGCAAGATCAAGGACGCCGTCGGCAGCACGATCGCCGATGCGTACAAGATCGTCGCCAAGGCCGACCGTCAGTCGGCGCTCGGCAAGGCGAAGGCCACCGTCAAGGAATTGTTCGCGGGTTCGGCTCCTGCCGAAGCGCTGAAGGCATCGAAGCTCGTCAAGAAGGTGGAGGGCGAGATCGTCCGCACGCAGATCCTGAAGGACGGCATCCGCATCGACGGCCGCAACACCACGACCGTTCGCCCGATCGAGGCGATGGTCGGCTTCCTGCCACGCACGCACGGCTCGGCGCTGTTCACGCGCGGCGAGACGCAGGCGATTGTCTCGACGACGCTCGGCACCTCGGACGCCGAACAGATGATCGATGGCCTCGACGGGCTGCGCTACGAGCGCTTCATGCTGCACTATAACTTCCCGCCGTACTCGGTCGGTGAAGTCGGGCGCTTCGGTGCCCCAAGCCGCCGCGACATCGGCCACGGCAAGCTTGCATGGCGCGCCGTCAACCCGCTGCTCCCGGCGAAGGAAGCGTTCCCGTACACGATCCGCGTGCTGTCGGACATCACCGAGTCGAACGGCTCGTCATCGATGGCGACGGTCTGCGGCGCTTCGCTGGCGCTGATGGATGCCGGCGTGCCGTTGCTGCGCCCGGTTGCGGGTATCGCGATGGGCCTGATCCTCGAAGGCAAGGACTTTGCGGTGCTCTCCGACATTCTCGGTGACGAGGATCATCTCGGCGACATGGACTTCAAGGTTGCCGGCACTAGCCACGGCATCACCGCGCTGCAGATGGACATCAAGGTCGCGGGCATCACCGAGGAGATCATGAAGGTCGCGCTCGACCAGGCGAAGGCCGGGCGTGAGCACATCCTCGGCGAAATGGCGAAGGCCCTCGACGGCACGCGCACCGAAATGTCGGCGCACGCGCCGCGCATCGAGACGATGCAGGTGCCTAAGGACAAGATCCGCGAAATCATCGGCACCGGCGGCAAGGTCATCCGCGAAATCGTCGCCACCACCGGCGCGAAGGTTGATATCGAGGACGACGGCACCGTCAAGATCGCCTCGTCCGATCCGGCGCAGATCGAAGCCGCGCGCAACTGGATCCTCGGCATCACGCAGGAAGCCGAAGTCGGCAAGATCTACACCGGCAAGGTCGTGTCGATGGTCGATTTCGGTGCGTTCGTGAACTTCATGGGTGCCAAGGACGGCCTCGTCCACATCTCGGAGATCAAGAACGAGCGCGTCGCCAAGGTCAGCGAAGTCCTGACCGAAGGCCAGCCGGTCAAGGTCAAGGTGCTCGGCATCGACGACCGCGGCAAGGTGCGGCTCAGCATGCGTCTCGTCGACCAGGAAACCGGCGAAGAAATCGCCGACACCCGCCCGCCGCGTGAAGACGGCCCCGATCGTGGCCCGCGCTCCGACCGTGGTCCCCGCCGTGACGGCGGTGATCGTGGCGGCGGGCGTGGCAACGGCGGCGGCGACCGCGGTCCGCGGCGTGACGGCGGCGATCGGCCGCAGGGCGACCGCGCTCCGGCAGCACCGCGCGCTGCCGAGCCGGCCGAAGACGCTCCGGCGGGCCTGCCGGACTTCCTGACCGGCGGTCGCGACTAAACGCCAACAGCCAACGGCATTCTCGCATTTGGGGGAATGCCGTTGGCATGGCCTTCCGGGCTTTCGATTGCCCGGAAGTTATGCCTGTCCTACAGCATAGATAATAAGGTATATATCCCACTTGGTTATGAAGGGATATGTAACGTGCTGACCTGCCGCCCACGCAACGCCTTGCTATCGACGCTGCCGGCTGCCGACGGCCACGGGGCTGAGCCCGCCAGGGCAGCGTTCGCGCGGCGACGTGTCATTAACTTCATCAACTTTGCATAGCTCGGACCCGGGCATCGCCGCCGGAGCGGCTTGACCAATTCGGGCATCCATCGCATTCGACCGGCAGGGTATTCCGGAGTATCGACGATGACGCCATGCCGCCGCCTGATGATCCTTGCGGCCATGGCATGCGCCACG
>Ga0123338_10002565_pt1 | contig 16897 bp, 10 predicted proteins | sample grotaG_FD_89793 | JGI IMG/M metagenome (GOLD analysis project Ga0123338, IMG submission 89793) | Glacier valley bacterial and archeal communities from Borup Fiord, Nunavut, Canada, to study Microbial Dark Matter (Phase II) -... | ecosystem: Environmental > Aquatic > Freshwater > Ice > Glacier ...
CTGTCAAGATCAACGTCTGTGAGGCTTGCCCGGTTACCACGAAGGAGGAGCGCTCCCTGGCGCGAGACATCTGATACTGCTTAAGGCGAGTTCCCCGTAGCGCCGCGTCGTGCCTCCCGCTGACGCATTTCTCCCTGTCTTCCGTCTCGCGCACCTTACCAACTGCATAACACGCCTTCCGGCTTTCCGGCCTTCCGGCGACGACGCTCGGCACTCCCTACCTGAGCGCGGCGGCTTTAGCCCCGCGCGCCCATGTGCCGACACGCTCCAGGCTTGCGCACGCCAAGAATGCTGTCCCAACAACATGCGGTGTGGCATGGTGTAGGAACGCCCTTCTTGGTGTCCGTTTTCTTCCGGTTTGCTCAAGGCTTGACCCACCCCTCTCGCTCCACAACAGATCATCAGTAGGTCCGTCCCTGTGAGTCAGGTTTCCTTCGCGGGTTCGGCAGACTTCGCCTTGACCTCGTTCTCATCCTGCGCGAGCGCGAGCCGTTCCATCAACCCGACCATGTTGAACAGCTTGCGATAGTGCGGCGCGAGGCCGAATGCGAAGACGCGCCGCCCGGCCTGCGTTGCGTCTTCGACGAGGCTGATCACGAGGCCAATCCCGGCGCTGTTCATATAATCCGTCTGGTCGAAGTTGAAGGCCAGCGTCTTGATCTTCGCCCGCGCCAGTTCGTTGTATGCGTTGTAGGCTGTCTCGCGCGTCTGCATCGTCACATCGCGCGGGAAGTCGAGGACGCCGAGCGTCCCATCCTGCCTGTGGAGAACATCCCCTTTTGCCATCGTATGGTCCTTCCTTTAGTCGCGTGCCGCGCTGCTGTCGGCGGTCTTCGGGGGATGCAGGTAGATGATCATCTTCACTTGATTGCCGCCATCCGGCAGGCGCTCGATCTGCATTTCATCCACCATCTGCGAGATAAAAAACATGCCCCAGCCCCGGTTGTCCCCACCGAGGCGGCCCGGCTTTGGGATTTCGGAAGGCATCGCGCTCAATCCTTCATCCGCGATGCGGACTTCAAGCTGCTCCTTCGCGACGGTCAGGTAAACCGTCACGACGGCCTGCGAATTGCTCTGGTTGCCATGTTCGATAGCGTTCATGCACGCTTCCGAAACGGCGGTTTTCAGGTCTTCGATACGGTCCCGGCTGAAGCCCATCTCTTCGGCGACGGCTTCAGCAGCGCCGCGCGCGACTTTTTCATAGCCGGGCGTGCTGGGCAGTGAGATTTCTACGCTTTCGGGGGCGCGGGTCGGGTTGACTGTCACTCTGGGTTCCGATCCTTTCAAGATGCGCGGAGCGCGACGACCGTTATATCATCCTGTGCTTCGATACCGTTCAAATACTGCTTCACGGCGGCGAAGATCACCGTAACAAGCTGCTGGCTGCTCACGGTCGCGGGCAGACTGTTCAGCAGGGCTTCGAGCCGTTCAAAGCCAAACATCTCGCCCGTGTGGTTCTGCGCTTCGACTACGCCATCACTGATGAACAGCAGCAGCGTCCCCGGCACGAACGCGAGGCACGTTCCCTGGTACACCGACCGCGCCGACGCGCCAAGCGGGTAGCCGCCGATCTGCACGAACTCCCAGCCGTTTTCCGTGCGCAGGTAGGGCTGGATCATACCGCCATTCGCGATTTCAAGCGCGCGGGTGTGCGGATCGAAGAGCGCGACTGTGAGCGCGCTGTTCATATGGTTTTGCTGCATCCGTACCAGCAAATCGGCATTCAGTGCGTTCAACAGGTCGGCAGGGAGTGGATGGCGCAGGATTTCCTCACGCAGTGCGGTCGTAATCACGGCCATCAATAGCGCGGCGGGGATGCCCTTGCCAGAAACATCACCGACCGCGATCCCCAGCTTGCCATCGGGCAGCACTATGTATTGATAGTAATCGCCGCTGACATGCCGCGCCGGGAGCGATTGCGCCGCGATTTCGATGTTTGGGACAGGCGGGACCTCGCTCGGTAGCAGGCTCGTCTGGATCGCCCGCGCGGTTTCGAGTTCGCTCTCGAACTGGTGCTTCATCGTCTCGTGGGCGCGGGCGTTTTCAATCGCGACGCACGCTTGATCCGCGAATGCCTCCGCGAGTTCGCTATCCTGCGGCTTGAACCGCCCTACGGTCAGGCTGTTGATATTCAGCACACCGACCGTCTGCGCGCGAATACGCAGCGGGACGCCCATCCAGGCGGTGATCTGGTCATGGCCGGGCGTGACATTCCAGCGCGGATCGGCGCGAACGTCATTGATGATGACGGGCTTGCCCGTACTTACTGCTTCGTTTGCGCCGCGCAAGTGCGCGAGCAGGACTGGCTTCAAATCGAAACTGGAATTCCCTGCAAGCGCGGCGATATGCAGGGACGGCTCATCCGCATCGTCATCGAGCAGCGCCACCGACGCACTATCGTAGGGGAGCAGATCGGCCAGTTTTTCCAAAATCCGGTTGAGGACGGTCGTCAGGTCGAGGCTCGAATTGAGCGCCCGCGAAATTTCAAGCAGCGTGCGTGCGGTCGTGCGGCGCTGCTCTTCGACACGGCGACGGTCCATATTCGAGGTAATCAGACGCGCGACAGCCACCGCCGCGAGGCTGATCAAGGCGACCACGACCAGCCCAAAGACGAACAGCCGATTGCGGGTCGCGAATATCTCTGCCTGCCCTTCCGCGACAAGGCGGTTCGTGACGACGATCAGTGAGGGTGAGTCGCCCTGCCGCTGTGTGAACGCGCTGAAAATGGGTAGGGCGGCGGTGTCGCGCTCGGCGCTCGGCGCACCGGGTTTGTAGTAGTAATCGCGGTTAATGAACAGACGCTCGGTGAGTTCATCCAACCCATCCGTCGCCCAGGGCATCTCCGCCTTGCGCTGATAGACGACCAGCACCGGAACCTGCGGCGCGACGACCCAGATTTGTGTGTTTTCGCTCGCGGGTAGCGCCTTGAACGCATCCTGAAAATAGGTAGAGAGATCAAGTTCAAAAACGAGCGCTTCCGTTAGGTTCAAACCGACTTGTACGGGCGAGACCATCAGGTAAACAAATTTCTGGAAATTGGCCGTCGCGCGTCGCACAAATTGCACCCCGCCACGCGCGATGATCTGGTTGATCAGATCATCGTTGATCGACCAATCCAGCCGCTCACCGCGCACGACTGTTTGGTTGACGGCATCCGGCCAGCCATACATCGGCACGCCATCCGCATCTACTCGCACAATCGAGTGGATGACGTTCCCGCGCACAGAGCCAAGCATCGCGAACGCCCTGAGCGCTCCCGGACGCGAACTCTGCGTGGTGGATTGCACATCCGGCTTTTGAATAAGCGAGAGTAAGTCGTTGGCGAGGCTGTTGAAGGCGGCCTCGGCTTGCCGCGCGGCAGCGGTCGTCAATTGCCGCTGCGCGATCACGCCCTGTTCGGAGAGGGTTTGTACAAGCTGCTGCGCAGGCAGGACCGTTAGGACCGCGACGAGGCCACTCAACGCCAGCGAAGCGGCGAGGATCGTCAGCAGGATTGCAAAATTCGTTCGGTCGCGGCGAGGCGGCATGGTTTTCACTCTGGAATAAACCCTTTACGGCTTGTGTGTAGCCGATTTCGCGCGAAGTTACAAGCGGCGAAATGCTCAAGGTGCTAACAATCAGGCGTGCGCGGGGCAGCCGTATCTGGCAGCGAACCGCGCGCCCCTGTACAATGGCCGACCCGTACCTGAAACGAGGAGCGCGTGCGCGGCTCTCTGCTCAACAGTCTTTTCATCGGCCTGATAGGTCTGTATATCCTTGCCGGGTGTCGGCTCGTGCCGCTGCATGGCGATGAACCCACCGTGATATATACCAGCCTCGATTTCGACGCGCTGCGGCGTGGCGATTTCGCGCGGCTGGTCTATCGCGACGTGCCGGATAGCAGTGATCCACAAGCGGCCACTAAACAGGACCTGCGGCTGATCAACGGCATGATCGCGCGCTACACCTTCGGCGCGCTGTGGACCGCCGCCGGGATGACGCCCGCGCAGATCAACGACCAGTGGCTATGGGGCGCGGATATGGCCTTCAACCGCACGAACGGACACGTCCCGACCGCTGATTTGCTATTGCTGTGCCGCGTCGGTTCGGGCTTATTCCTGTGGATAGCGGCGGCGCTCGTGTTCACCGTGGGCAGGCGTGCGGGCGGTATTTATACGGCGTATCTCTCCGCGCTGATCTTCACGCTCACGCCTGCGGTATTGCTGAATGGCCGCCGCGCGATGATGGAAGGCGCGCTGCTGTGTGGGATCGCGCTGGTCGTCTATGCCGGGCAGTGCGTAGCCGCTGCGAGAAGCACGCGCGCGGCACTCCGTAGCGGGATCGGGTTAGGGGTTGCGGCGGGGCTGTGCATCGCGGCCAAACATACCGGGGCGGTCACGGTCACGGCGGTCGGTTTTGCGATTAGCGTTTACATGCTGTTTCGCGAACGTTTGCGCGCCGTGCGGCGGCTGCTCATCGTTGGCACGGTGGCATTTGCAGCGGCGGCGTTCGTCTTCTTCGCGCTCAATCCCGCGTGGTGGGTCGAACCGCTGCAAATGCCGGGTCACGTTCTCGCCGCACGCTCCGCGTTGCTGGTGGCGCAAACACGCGACAGTGGCGGCTATGCCTCAATAGGCGAACGAGCGCTTGGCTTCTTCCGCGAATTCGCCGCTGCGCCGCCCCAATATTACGAGATCGGGATTTGGAGCGAGTGGATCGACGCGGACATTGCGCGCTATGAGGCAAGCGGGCTGGCTGGCATTTCAGGTGTGCTTGCGTCCGCGCTGGTGAGCGCGCTCGTGGTCGTCGGCGCTGTACGTGGGGTACAGGCGTGGCGCTCTGGCGCGGTGTTCGTCCTGCTCGTGACCTTCGCCCTGACTACCGCCGCTATTTTCGTGACGACGCCGCTGCACTGGCAGCGCTACTATCTGCCGCTGGCTGCGCCCGTCGCGTGGTTGGCAGGGTTGGCTGTGCGCAGGCGAGCGGTATGATCGCGGATTGGCTCGCCCCGACGCTGCTATTGCTGCCTGCGTTGCTGTGGTTCTTCTTCGGCGTGGGGGTCCCCTGGGCGCTGGCGCTGCTACCACGCGCGGAATGGCGCAACCTGCCGATGGTCGCTGCTATCGCGCTGATGCTCGGACCGACGTTCATCACGACGATCATGTTCATCATCGGCACGTTCGGGAAATGGACCTACTGGAATGTGTTTGCGTCGTCGGTGGTACTGGCCGCGCTTGGCGCGTACTTCGCGTGGCGACGCAGGGACGCGCCCGCGAACCTCAGCACAGCCGCGCCGTTGACGGGACTCGAAGCGTTCTTGCTTGTGTTAATCGTCGTGGCGCTGCTGCTGCGCTTCTGGAATACGGCTTATTGGCCTTACGCGAATTACGATGAACTCTGGGTCTTTGGTTACAATGCGCGCGTCTTCGCACTGACAGGCGCGATCCCGCGCAGTATCGGCTATTACCCACAGCTTATCCCGCTCTCGCTGACCTATGGACAGCTCGCATGGGGTGCGGAAAACGTTCACGCGGCGCGAACGGTCGTCCCTTATTTCGGTCTCGCAAGTATATTGATCGTCTATGTCACCGCGGCGCGCTTCGGTGGCAGGCGTGCGGGGCTGATTGCCGCTGCGATCTGGACGCTCTATCCGCACAATGCAGGTTGGGCGCAGTACGCCGATCTCGAAATCCCGGTGACGTTCCTGTTCACAGGCGCGGCGGCATTCTTCGTCTTCGCGTGGCTGGAGCGGGAGCGCCATTTCGCAGTGATCGGCGGGCTGTTCGCGGCGGCGGCGTTGTGGACCAAACCAACAGCGGGCGCATTGATCGAATCGGTCGCGCTGATCGCCATTGGGTGGACTATGTGGCAGGTACGGACGCGACGCAAGGCTATTCGAGCGGTCGCACACTCGATTTTCGATAGCCCGATCCCGCTCTTTGGTTTAACGCTGCTGCCCATCGGTGGCATGTGGTATCTGCGCAATATCGCGTTTGGGCATCCGCCGCTGGTGCTGCCGGGCGGCTACTGGCAGGAAGCAGCGCAGCGCAGCGGGCAGGAATTCGGGTGGCCGCTGCTATTGCTCGCGTTGTTCCTGCTGTATCTGATAAAAACTGGACGTTCCACTCGCCTGCTCGTTCCCGGTTATATGCTGATTCTCATTCCGGTACTACTCTCCGCGTTCGACCAACCGAATCCGCACCGCCTGACGCTGCTTGAATACGCGGTCATGCTCGGCGGCGCGGCGCTGATTCTGCCGTCCGGTCTCGCATGGTGGCGCGCACAATCTCCGCGCACCCGCACCACTATTTTGCTCTTCGCGGCGTTCATCCTGCCCTATTGGGTGACGTGGTACTGGTCCTATTCGTATCATTTCCGGCTGAGTTTCGCGGTTGTGCCGCTGTTCATTGTGCCGCTTGCACTGCTCGCGGATCGGCTCTTCGCGCCTGTGATCGTCACCTCGCGGCGGCGATTGGTATTTGCAGGCGCGGTGTTCGTCCTCGTAGCACTGCCTGCATACAACGAGTCGGCGAATGAATTGTGCGTCGTGGGAGCGCTGTCGGATGACCACGCGAAGCAGGCTGCCGCCAACCCTGCGCTGCTCACGCTGGTCGATTTCCTACAAGCGGCAAAGGACAAGCTTGGGCGTCCGCTGCGCGTGGTCGCGCCCGCCGAATTGCGCCTGCCGTATTTTTTTCCATTCGATGATATGCGTGTCGCGGATACCTATCCGATGCGCCTGAGCGAACTGCGCGATGTCGATTTTTTTGTAGATAGCTCGGTCGGGCAGCGGCTCTACCTGCTCAACGATAAATTTGCCTACAACCAAATCTTCGGCTCGTTGACGCGCATCGAAGCGATGAAGCGAGTAATGACCACCGACGACCATGATTTTCGCTTCTCGGTGTATACGCTCAACGATGCAGATCGCTTCAAGCAACCGGAAGCGGCGGTTTACCCAAATGTGCAGTTCGGCGCTTTCGCGATGCTCGACGGCTTCTCGATGAGTCGCCTCGATGCCACGCTCGGCACGAAGCTGTTCATGACGCTGACTTGGAAGGCACTGGGTCCCGCAGACCGTGATTACAGCGTGTTTATTCATTTCATCGACCAGCAGACGGGAGCGCTCGGTGCGCAAATCGGCGGGGAGCCGGTGAGCGGCGCGTTCAGCGTGTGGCAGGGCGTGCAGGGCGAACATTTCAGCGTGAAGTATCATACCCGGCTGTGGGAGCCAGGCGAATACATTCGTGATGAATGGGTGCTGCTCTTTAGCGAAGACAACCCGCCCGGCAGGTACGATATACGGATTGGGTTCTTCGACCCGCTGGCAACAGAGAACGCGCGGCTGATTGTCAGCAAGGACGGGCAGCCATTGGGGGATTCCTATTTGCTCGATAACCGCTTCGAGATCAGGCGCTAGGATGTGTCTGCAAGATGAATGTAGGCCGTCACTGTTCAACCACCCGGCCATGAATGGACCAGGCACTACGGTCAGCACTCTTGATTGAGCGGAAACCACACCGTGATAACGCAGTGGATTTATTCCCGCGCGTCGGCTTGCAAACATGCTCTTACGTGAAACAGGCGAGGCCGGCCATCATCCCTACACCAGAACACATATCGTTGCAGGAGTTGGATTTTTCCGAACCGTTCAGGGCGTGCGCGGCAGCGTGAAAATCGTACTGCTATCGACCGGGCTGTGATAGCTTTCCGGCGTGTGGCCTTCCCAGAACATCGCGTATTTCTCATTCAGGCATAACCCGAAATTGAGCTTCTCGAAGAACTCCGGGCTGCTCGTCACCACGAGGATTTGGCGGACCTTATGCGCCTTTGCATCCGCGATACACTGGTTGACGAGCATCGCGCCGTACTGGTTGCCCCGGCTGCCCGCCAGCACCGCCAGCGAGCGAATTTCCGCGATCTTCGGGCTGTAGATTTCGAGGCAGACACAGCCAACGATCCGATCATCATCCTCTTCGATCACGTAAAAATCGTGGATCATCTCCGCAATCTCGTGCGTTGGACGCGGCAGTAATTTATCGAGGTTCGCTTCGATCACTGCCCTGATCCCCTCCACATCGGCCAGAACCGCCTTGCGCAGTATTCCTGATTTCACTACACCTCACCCCAATTTCTACACCGGACAAAGACGATGTATTTTACAGCAAACGCGCGGAAAAGTTGACCCTTGATAGGCAAACCCCGCATGATATACTCAGCCCGCCTGAGGGTGACTAGCTCAGTTGGTTAGAGCATTCGGCTGATAACCGAAAGGTCAGAGGTTCGAGTCCTCTGTCACCCATTTTCGAAAACGACTGTTAGTACACGCATCCATACACATCTTTTTTTGATTTTTCGTGACCCTTGTGCTTTCAGGCTCCATCTCACCCTTCTACAAGCTATAAATCTGCCGGGTCGGTGTTGAAAAAATCGGTCGGGTTGAGCGTGAAACCGGGAATAATGTCACCCCCTGTCAGGAGTTCATTTTTACGCAGGATACGCGGCTCACGCATTGGCTCGTGAACGTAAATCGCACGTCGCAAGGGGTCGATGAGCCAGACCAGCCGCACGCCGTCTGCGAGATATAGTTCTGCTTTATCCTGTGCCGTTTGAAGACTATCATTTGCTGACATGATCTCGACGGTCAAATCCGGGACCATTACAATCGGGTGCGACATCAAGTCAGGATTAGCCGCGACGTAGGCGAGCCACCGCTCACGGGTGAAATACATCAGGTCTGGCTCGCGCGAACCCGTTACCCAATTGGTTTTATCGAACGTGAGAACAAAAGTCAGTTTCGATAGGATTTTACCGGACTGATTATTTTGAACGAAGTGCATCAGCAGTTCAAACAGCACTGCTATAAAGAAATCGGGACCGAAAAAGTTGGGCATGATGCGTACCTTCTCGCCATTGATGAGTTCAAAGGGATACCTGCGCTGCGCTTCCATGAACTCCGCCATGCTCATCTTTTCGATTTTTTGTGCAGCTTCCACGTTCGCACCTCAACCCGTTGTAAATAGCTCGTCAAGCGGGATTTCAAAGCCCGCGACCACACTGCTTTTGAGAATATCGGCGGCTTGATACAAGGTGGTCACATTGCCAATCACCACGCGCACGCGCCGCCGCGCCGGGTAAACCAGCCAAACCTCGCGCACGCCATCCGCGATGTACAATTCAGCTTTCTCCTCCACATCCGAAAGGAGATCGCTCGCTGAGACGTACTCGACCACGAGATCGGGAACCAGCACGGTCGGCGTAGCTTCCCATGCCGGGTTTTTGGCGAGATATTGTGTCCAGCGGTCGGCAGCGTAAAATGACAAATCCGGCTGGCGCGAACCGGAAACCCATTGCTTTGAGTTGAGCGTCAGCACGAAGGTCATCTCGAAGAAAACCTCGCCCAGATGATGCGCGGCGCAGTATGTATATAATCTGTTGAACAGGACTCGCATCAGAAGATTATGCAGGGTTTTTGTAGACACAATGGGTCGTTTCTCGCCTTGTATGAACTCGAAGGGTCCTTCGGCTGCATAACTCCGCTCGAATTCTTCAAGGGTCATCGGCTCAATTCGCGATTTTGTGGTCATGCGCGCATCCCACTAGCTCGACAAACTCAAATTCGCAATGAACAACCCGACCGCTGCGAGCAGCGTCAGCATCAGCGCCAACACGAGTAGCCCCTGCGGGTAGACAATCGAAACCCGCGCCGTACCTGCGCGCTGCTCGGCGGCCTTGAGCCGACTGTTGCGCACGCGGTCCACGATTTCCGGTAGTGTGTCGCGCAGGCTCCCGCCTGTCTCCTGCGAAAGCGTCACGGCCTGTGTCAGTTCATCCCAGAGCGAGACAGCGGCATCCGAAAATTCGTTTTCGCTGCGTTCCTTGCGCATCGTCGCGCGCAGCCCCAGGCTATCCATGAAATCCGCGCGCGAGACGCCCATGTTACGCTCGAACAGCGCCTGCGCGAGTTCGATACCGAGCGGATACTGATCCGGCTTCTTGATATAACGGTCGTAGATCGTTGCGGCGGCGGTTTCAAGCGCCTGATCGAACTCCGCGCCGGCGCGCATCGTGATCGCCATTAATTCGAGCAGATCGGCAAGCTGCAAGATGAGCCGCTGCTTGCGCCGTTCGACCCGCTTTTCGAGCGCGACACGCGGATAGTTCCAGCCAAGCGTACCCAGTAGCAGCGACAGAATGAGGCCGACCGTGATGCACTGTTCCTTCGGCGGATACGTCACCAAGACGGCTTTGTTGGCGACTGTCATCCCGGCCAGTTCGGTCGCGATGGCGTTCTGTCCTTCGGAGAGCCAGACCGCTGCCGAAAATGCCAGAGCGACCCCGACCACCAACCCCGCGCCCTGCAACCAGCGGAAACGTTCCGGCGTGGCGCGATAGGGGTCTGCGAGGTAATTCAATTGCTCTTCGAGGCGGTCCATCGTGCGCTGTTGCATCCGCGCGGGCATCAATGTCGAAACGATGTTTGCCGGGACGCGCCCCATCATCGTAAATATGCGCCGCCGAACGCGGTTGTTCCATAACCCCTGCGCGAACGCAAGGATCAGGACCATGCTCAAAACCAACGCGACGATGCCCCACACAGGCGCGGCGGGTGGTTGGGCTTGGACATCCTGCGCCAGCACGGAGAAAAGAATACTCATATTGGCCTCTCAAATATCATAGGAATTGATCTGCATGATCCAGTAAATCGCAATCCCAATCGCGATGTAGGCGAAAATCAAGACCAGCCGCCCGGCAAAAGTTCCATAGAGCAGCCCGCTAAATAGTGGAAACAGCGTCAGCGCTGCGAATAGCCCGCCGATGATGAAGATCAGCGAGAATGACGCCTGACGTCCCGGCGCAAGCTGTGCCTTGATCTCGCGCTCGGTGGCTTCACGCAGGCGTAGCAGCCGCGACAGGTCTTCCAGCAGTTCACCGAGGTCGCCGCCGAGCGGACGCACGACCGAGATCGTCAGCGCCGCTTGATCCAGTTCGTCAGATTCGTAAATCGGGTTTTGTGCGATCTCCGAGAGCGCCTGATCGATGGAGATTAAGCCGCCACTGGCCGTCATTTTGACGAGTGCATCGGCGAATTCCTGATTGAGCGGCTTGCCGAATTGGAGTGCCACCCGCTGCACTGCCGCCTCGACACTGTGACCCGCGCCGATCTCGTTGCCCATGATGCCGAGCGCTTCCGGCAACATCCGCGCCATGTTCTTCTGCGCAGCGCGCACATACAAACGTCCACCCATCAGGATAATCGCAGCCAGCCCGACTACTCCGAAGAGGACCAGAAAACGCAGGAGTTGGGACAAGCCAAGCGGTCCATTGCCTGCCAGATAGGTAGAGGCGAGGACCGACCCGAATACAAACCAGACGATCAGACCGCCCGGTGTGAAGCGTGAACTGCGCGTCAATTCGAGGTATTCCGCGCCGCGCAGCAGCGAGGCCGAGAAGCGCTGCGTGAAGCTCTTTTTGCCGTTGGCGACGAGCAGCACCTGCGCATTCAGGGTTTCGATGAATTTGCGCAGCGAACCCGTTCGCCACAGAATATAGAGTAAAACAAGTTCCGCAGGTAGCGCATATTCCACTGGCTGTCTCCCACACACATTGGTGCTGATTGTAACGCGCGTTTGCGTGAACGGAGTGTGCGTCGGCTGTGGTAGTGCGTATCACGCTGGCAGCCGTAGCAGGTTCGCGAACGCGGGGAAGCACTGCGCGACCTGCTTGAACAAAGTTCGGGTGAGGCTGATTTTCCGGCGAAGGTTGTCCGACGAATAGTTTAGATGCACGACGAAGTGTGCAGATAAATACACCGGACGGGTCAAGCCCCGCCCTTATACCGGATCGCGTATTGTGTAGGGATCGGGCTTGACCGACCCACCCTGTTTCAGCTTACGGCGTGATCGTGAACAGCGCGCCCGCCGTGCGCCCGTACACATCCGGGAAATACTGCTGCTGTGCGGTTGCGGGGATGACCTGATACTGCCCGGCCAGCCCTGCGCGCACAGTATACGTATAGGTATACGTCCCAGCAGGCAGATATTCGGCGGATAGCACCGTCTTTTCGTCGCGAAGCTGCGTATTGCCGAACCACCACCAGCCATAACCGTTGCCGAGCGGGTCCGCGAGGTTGAGTTCCGGCGCGACGCCGATCCCGCCCGTCGTGGCGAGGTCCGGGTTGAGCGCTTCGGTCCCCGCCGGGATTGGGTCGGTGACAATCACGTTGGACATGTCTTCCGGCACGACGAGCGTAATCGTCACGCGGATGTCGTCCCCGACCTTCGCGCCCGTGATCAGCTTGCGCGCCTTGTCCGCAAGCAGGCTGTAACTCCGGGCGATTGTCAAGCCGCGATTGGCGGGCTGCACCTTATCGACCGGAACATAAGCGGTCAGTGAGGCGGTGTAGTAGAGCGTACCATCGCCCGCCGTGCGCGTCAGAGTCAGGCGGTTGGTATCGCCCTTAAGCAAGTCGGTGACGGGTACGCTCTGCACGACCGTCTTGAGCGCGTCGGCGCTCCCCGTCGTGTTGGTCGCTGCGACCAGTGGCTTGTCGTTGATCGTCGCGCTGAACTGGTAGGCCGGGTTCAGATCGCCGGAGAGCGCCGGCCAGTTCGTCAGCGCGTAGACCGACCACGCTGTTTCCTGCGTCGTCTCCCAGGCGTCGCTGCTGCGCGCATACATCAGCCAGCGCACGATCTGCGGCAGGAGTGCGTTTTGCGGCTGCGCTTCGGTCAGCGCGGCAAGCACAATCGCGGTCGTGCGCGTGTCGGTGTTCCAGTTGATGCGGTCCGGGGTGCGCTCTTCCCAGTGCTGACCGGAGGCGCTCGTGATTGCGCTCGTTTGCAAGTCGCTGACCAGCGTATTGATCTTCGCGCTATCGTTGGGCGTGACGATGCGGAAGGTCGAGAGCAGCAGCGCCCGCGCGTAGATGCTCATCCGCTCACGGATCGCGAACAGGCCAACCGTGCGCGAGACGTTGCCCGCGCCCGCCTTCGCAAGCGCATACAGCGCGAACGCCTGACGGTTGAGGACCCACTGCTGCGATTGGTCGGCGGGCTGCGTGAGTGAGGTATTCAGGAAGGTGATCGCCTTCTGCGTGAGGCTCGCGTCGAAGCTGTAGCCGCTCGCTTTCGCCTGCACGAGCGCGAGCAACGTATAGGCAGTCACCTGCGCGGTGCTGTTATCGCGGAAGCACCAGCCCCAGCCACCATCGATATGCTGCTGCGAGCCGAGCGTTTGCAGCGCGATATTGACCTGTTCATCGAGGTTCGCCTTGAGGTCCGCGCCCGTCAGTTTGGCGGCGTCGAACGCGCGGCGAGTCGCGGCGTTGGCGAAGAGGATGCTGGCCGTCCCTTCCGTGCAGGTGTACGGCGAATTATCGAGCGCCTTGAGCGCCGCGAACGCCGCCGCCGAAAGCGAGGCATCCACGCGCAGGTCGAGCGAACCTTGCGTGATGTTCAGGCGTTCGGGCAAGACCACCCCTTCGGTACGGTCGCCGCCTTCCTTGCCGATCACGCCGGACGTGCTGACCGTCTCCGGCGCGGCATAGCGATAGACCGGGATCGCGCGGTCCTTCTGATTGCCGACAACAGGCTTGGCCGAGTCGCTGAACTTGCCATCCGCGCTGCTTGCGCTGAACACGGCATCGACGCCGCTCACGTCGCTGTTGACCGTGATCGGGAAGTCCGCGCGCCCGCGTTCGCCATTTTTGACTGTGAGTTTGATCTGTCCCGGTCCGGCGAGCGTTGCGCCTGTGAGCGCGAGGCTAACCGTGACTTCCTGATCCACGCCCGTGTTGTTGTTGATCGTCGCGCCGAGCGTCGCGCTATCACCCGCGACGAAAAAGCGCGGTGTGAGCGGACGGACGAGCAATGGTTTGGTGCTGATCAGGTCGCTCGTCACCTGCCCAACGAGGGTCGTCTTGAGCGCCCCGGTCGGGAGCGTGACGGCGCGTGCATCCAGCCGCCAGGTGGTCAGGTTGTCGGGCAGCGTGACGGAGACCGTCGCCATGCCGTTGTCATCCGTCGTGACGGTCGGATTCCAGAGCGGCGTATCGATGAACAACTGGCGGATTTGCATTACGCCGCCTTCCGGTCCACCACCGCCACCGCCCTTGACTGTGTTCAGGATCGTTTGCGTCTGCTCGTCTACGCTGATCGTGAGCGCGTTCGCGGTGAGGACGGCCAGCGATTGCGGCTCGTAGAAAGCCTGCATGATCGGCTTGCTCGTATCCGGCAGCAGTGACAGCACCGCGAGGTCGGTCAGCCCGACGCCGAGTTCAGCCTTGACGGGCTTGCCCGCGCTATCCGTCACGCGCAGCGTATACGTCACCTGCTCGCGCGGTCCGGCTTTCTCCTTATCCGGCTTGATCTCGATATTCAGCTTGAACTGGTCGGGGTTGACGTTGATCGCCGCGTAGCCGATACGGAAGGCCGGGATCGGGTTCTTGTCGTCGGTCCCCTTCACGAGCGTCACGCTTACGAAGGCGTTCGGCGCAAAGGTCGCATCGATAGGCAGCCTGTAGATCGTGCTGTTAGTCGGCAGGTCGATCACCTCGCTCTTGAGGATGCCGCCGCGCTCGACCGTGATCCACGCCTTCGCTGCGCCCTGAAACGGCGACGCGATCAGGATTTCGGCAGTGTCGCCAATCTGGTAATTCAGCTTGTCGGTTTTCACGTCGATGCCGTAATTGTTGCGCTGCCGCCAGGGGATGAAATCTGGTCCCGCGACGTAGACATAAGCCGCGCTCGTGACCTGATTGCCCTTCGAGTCGCGCGTGGTCACGTAGACCTTGTACGTCCCGCCGCGCGGCGGTGTGAAGACGAAGCGCGCCTTGCCGTCCTTATCTGTCTTGATGCCCGCGCTCTCGATTGGGTTTTCCTGCACCTCATAGGTCCAGACCGTCTTGCCGCTGGTCGGGTCCACCTGCTTGACGCTCTTCCAGTTGCGTTCAACTGCGCGCGCGCTGACCTCGATATTGGCAAGCGGATTGCTCTCCCAATCGACTGCGACGACGCCGACCGCGGCCTGCTTTCCGGCCTGCACGACGTACTCTTCCGGCGCTGCCCCGAGGTACAGCTCGCCCGCGTGGACGGTCACGAGCGCGCGACCGCTCACGGATTGCCCTGACTCATCCGTGATTTGCGCTTCGATGATCAGGTTTTTGCTATTCTGAGTCTTGCCGGGGTCGGCGGGAAACTCGATGATGAACTTGCCGCTGGCATCCGTGCGCCCCTTGCCGCTGGCGAGTTCACTACCGAATTCGTTGTTCTCGGCGCTCGGTCCGGCGTCCTCGTTGTAGTCGATGAACGTGTAATTGCCACGTCCCTTGTATTCAAACGAGTAATCCTGCCCTGTCACGGTCCACGCCACTGGAACGTTGTTCAGCGCCCCACCAGAGAAGTAGCTGGCGTCCACCTCGACGCGGATCGGCTCGCCGCGCACGACGGCGGGCGCTTTCGGGACCAGATCGACCTTGAATTCCGGCGCGCGATACTGCGCGATGAGGATCGCGCGCTCGAAGTCGCGCGTGGGTTCCCTGTTGTCTTCTGCTCTGCCAAAGGGATTGGGCAGCCGCGCAACAATGCGGTAGGTTCCGAGCGCGGCCTGATCGCTGAGGGTGAACTGTCCGCTGAATGTGCCGAACCCGGTCAGCGGCACATCGGCCTTGTAGATGCTCTCGCCCGCGTCGTTGAGGACTTCGACGGGGATCGTCTTCATGTCGGCGTTGAGGCCGTAAGTCACATCGGTTTTGGTGCGCAGCACACCCTTGAAGTAGACGGGCTGGCCGGGACGATACAGCGAGCGGTCGCTATACAGATAAACCGCCGCGTCATTCACGTTGTAATCGCTGGTCAGGTTGAAGTTGTACGGCTCGATGCCGTTGCTCTGCGAACTGGACGCCAGTGCGAACGTTTTGCCATCGTCGATCACGGCGGCAAGTGTGGCGTTGTACAGGTTTTCGACGCTCGGCATGGTGATCGTCGCGATGCCGCTTGCATCTGTCTGCGCTTTGCCGACAGTCGCGAAGGGCGTCTCCTTGAAGCCATCCGCTCCGTACTGCACCTGACTGAGCATGAACAGCACCGATGCACCCGCGACGGGCTGGCCGCTTTGCAGGTCCGTCACCCATGCAGTCGCGCCCATCGTCGTCATCTTGATCGTGATGTTCGCGGTCGCGACGATCATGATATGCGAGAGCGGACCGAAATCTTCCGGCTTCGCGCCTTCGGGTGGCTTGATGTCCGGTGAACTGAAGCGGAGCAGGTACGCGCCCGGCTTGAGCGGTTCCTTGCCCGTCCCCGGCAACGCGGCGGGTGGCGCGGCAACGGTCGGGGTGGTTGCAGCAGCACCGTCAGCAGGTCCGACGAAGTATTGCGTCCCCTGCCCTTCGGCGAGCCAGCCCGTCAGGTTGTTGTAGGTGGTGCGATACCAGACGAAGCCATCCGCACAGCGCGGTCCGTCCTGCACGACGAAGGCGGTCCCCGGTGGGAGGCGCGCAACCACATTGGCGCTGCGGTTTGGATTCGCGCGCAGGTTGGAACTCGACGGCGGATCGCGCAGGACCGTCGCGTTGGACCCGGTTTGCAGACGCGCGGCGGGCGCTCCGGGGCAGGTAAAGGCTGATGACGCAGCGGGCGCGCTCGTGCCATTCGCACTGATCGTCAGCAGGTCGTAGCGCAGCACCTGCGCCGGGTTCTCAACCGGGACCTGCCAGTTACGCAAAATCTGGCTCGCGGGCGGCGCGAATTTTTTTAGCGCGTCGTTCGGATAATTGCGCAGGAATTCGGTCGCCTGCATTGGGTCCAGCCCGTAAAGCTGTAAATCCAGCCGCCCGACATTGCGGTGTGTGCTGTAGACGCGCGTGGTCGGGTTATAGGCATTGTAGAGGCCAACCGGACCCGCCGTTTGCAGGTTC
>Ga0123338_10002566_pt1 | contig 16896 bp, 17 predicted proteins | sample grotaG_FD_89793 | JGI IMG/M metagenome (GOLD analysis project Ga0123338, IMG submission 89793) | Glacier valley bacterial and archeal communities from Borup Fiord, Nunavut, Canada, to study Microbial Dark Matter (Phase II) -... | ecosystem: Environmental > Aquatic > Freshwater > Ice > Glacier ...
CGCATTTTAAGCCCTATGCTCTAATGACCATTTCGACCATATCCATCCATTCTCGCAATTGCAAAATAAACGCATCATGCCTCTTTTTTTTTCACCCTATTTTATGGCTGAATTTTAAATTATTCCTTGATAATTTTTTGAACAACAGATTCCATTTCAGACTTAATTGTAAACATATAAATCCCTTTTGGTTGAGCCGTGAGATCAATGACCGGAGTGGTTCCTTTGTATACCAGTTTTCCAGCAAGGTCAGTCACTTCAATGCTTTTGATATTTTCACCTAAAACGGTGAATTGCCCGGTGCCCGGATTTGGGTAAACCACGTAAGTGTTACTTGTTGTTGTTTCAGGTTCGATTGCCGTAGTTGAAGGAGACCAGATCAATGAAATTGACGAAAAACTAGGAACATCTGCCGGTGTCAGCGTTTGGGAAGTTGGACCTTTGGTAAAATCGAACGAAGCAATATTACCGGTTCTATTTTCATCTGTCAATTCCATTCGAACTTTATAAGTACCGTCAGCCATTGCTTTCCCACTAAAATCATTTCCTATCCATTGCCCGGTTCTCGTTCCATGATTACTTTCAGTAGCACCTGATGTGGCATCGGTTGTGTTGAAAGCACTTCCAGCGGCAGTGGTTGATGCTTCCCATGTATTCAGATGGGTTTTCCGGGTGTTCGCATAAGCCAGCACAGTTTTAACGAATTTTCCGGAGTTGTCTTCAATCCAGATGGCCACAACATTTTTTGGTGCATATTCTCCTCCAAACGGGCTGGTGAGAACAGAAACGGCAAGTGTCCCATTTGTTTGTGCGCTGATCAGGCTTGCATATAAACAAGCCATCAATAAAATAGATAATTTTCTCATCATAATATTTTCTCCTAATTGATTAATGATACAATTTAATGATTTAATTTACCTTTATACTCATTGAAACGAAAAAGGTTTAATTTGATCATGAATTAATACTATTCACACCACTTATTGTGCATCTAGCCAAATAGAATAAAGATATTAAATAGAATAGGATAATGAGAAAAGTGATATATATTTGGTGGAGTATTCAAGTTAGCAGCAAGTGTAAAAACTTACAAAATGGTAAATTATGCAAGAGATTATTGAACAATTATCAAAAATAGAAAATGGATTCAAACCGATAGAACTTGAAGCAAAAAAAATATTTGTTTCAAATTCAATTTCGGATTCTAAAACAATAGCCATTGGATTATTAAATAATGATTTTTATCAAGTTCGTAGTTTAGGAGTCTTTTTAATAGGATTTATTTCATCTAAAGATTTAACATCATTACAGATTTTAAAAACTAAAGTGAGTGAAGATAAAAGTTGGCAAGTTCAAGAAATACTTGCTAAATCATTTGACCAATATTGCAGCGATAATGGATATGAAGAATCTTTACCTATTATTAAAGATTGGTTAAATGATAAAAATCCTAACGTTTGTCGTGCAGTAACAGAGGGATTAAGGATTTGGACAGGACGTCCATTCTTTAAAACGAATCCTCAAGAAGCGATACAATTGATAAGCCAGCATAAAGCACACGAGAGCGAATATCTAAGAAAATCTGTTGGAAACTCACTTCGTGACATTTCTAAAAAATACAAAGAACTTGTTGAAAAGGAAATATCAACTTGGGATTTATCCAACAAACTGATTCATTTTACTTATAGATATGTTACAAAAGCTAAATAGATTATGAATAATAACGACAATTTCTTTTTTTTTATTTGATAATTTTGAGCCAAGTAAACAAATTACTCGGAACAATTAGGTTTATTAATAAAGTTTGATTTTAGTCAATGTGGTATAATTGGTTGGATTCTGGGGTCATTGCAGGGTTACTCGATGGAATCCTTTTATCTACATTGAATCCATAAAAGTTAGGGTTAATCTTTTAACTTACTTCCCAACGGTGATAGGGTAAAAAGCTGAAAAATTGTTATTTTAACTGGAATTTGTTAAAATAGAATTACATTGCCGAATTCACTAAACATTAAAATCTTCCGCAATTACGCCAATTAAACCAACTGCATAATTGGCGTAAACTGGATTGAAATAAATACAGAAGTATTGGTGCATTTTCCAGCTATTAAAACGGCAATTTACCCAAATCAACATTTCCACCACTCAAAATAATACCCACTTTTTTACCTTTCACATTCACTTTGTTTTCGAGAATAGCAGCAAGTGGAACAGCTGAGGAGGGTTCAATGATGATTTTCATACGTTCCCAAACCATGCGCATTGCTTCCACTATTTTTCCTTCTGAAACAGTCACAATCTGATCTACATTGTTCATGATAATGGGGAAGGTGAGGCTGCCAAGCGAAGTAAGCAATCCATCAGCCATGGTTTTGGGTGCAACTGAGGGGAGTAATGTTTTTGATTGAAAAGAACGGAAGGCATCATCTGCTCCATTTGGCTCAGCAGCTATCACCTGAACGTTTAGCAACAGCGCTTTGGCCGAAATTGCTGTTCCGCTCAACAAACCACCTCCGCCAACGGGGGCCATCACGATGTCGAGATGACCGATTTCTTCTATCAGTTCTTTGGCAGCCGTTCCCTGTCCGCAAATCACATTGAAACAGTTGTATGGATGTATTTCGGTGGCTCCGGTTTGAGCAGCTAATTTCTTCAGAGTCGATTCGCGGGAGGCAAGCGTGGGTTCGCAAAAGGTGATTTGAGCGCCATATCCAGCTACAGCTTTCTTTTTGATTTCAGGAGCATTGTCCGGCATCACAATGTAGGCCGGTATACCTCTCATCCTTGCGGCAAGCGCCAAAGCAGCCGCGTGATTTCCTGAAGAATGGGTACAAACCCCGTTGCTGGCTTCTTCCGCAGTTAAAGCAAAGACCGAATTGCAGGCTCCCCGAAACTTGAAAGCGCCTACTTTTTGAAGGTTTTCACACTTGAAATACAACTTTGCACCTACGATTTCATTGATACTTTTGGAGGTCAATACCGGTGTGAGATGAATAAAAGGACGAATGCGATCGTGGGCTTTCTGAATGTCTGAAAAGGTAGGCAATTGAGTCATGGAATGTTTGATTTGAAATTGACTGTAAGTAACAAACAAATTGTCAATCATCAAAGTAAGATAAAAATATTATATTTTGCAGAACAATTTAATTCAATTTATGAGGGCTGAAATTAAAAATGAAATACAGTATCAAAAAGCAATTGATCAGATTGAAGAGCTGCTTCAGGTGGTTGGAAACAATACTTTGACCGATGATCAGAATTATATTGAACTTGACTTATTGTCAGATTTGGTAGCTGAATATGAAGAAAAGTACTATCCGGTTGAAAAGCCTTCACTTTCAGCAATTATTCAGCTTAATTTGGATGAAAAAAATATTACTCAAAAAGGATAACACCCCGATCGTCAACTTGAAGCTTTGAACTTGAAACTTTGAACTTTTTTAAAGTCCTGCAACCAATTCTTTCAGTATTAGGGTCATGTGTGGTTCAGCTTTCATGGCCACTTCCTGAACTTCTTCGTGCGAGATTTCAACAATGTGACCCGGAACACCGCTATCGGTGACGATCGAAATTCCAAAAACAGTCATGTCCATGTGCCTGGCAACAATCACTTCAGGAACGGTTGACATTCCAACCACATCGGCACCCAAATGACGGAACATCAGGTATTCGGCAGGGGTCTCAAAAGTAGGGCCCGACACACCCACGTAAATGCCTTCTTTTATAATAATGCTGTTTCTCAGGGCAATGGCTTTGGCTTTGTTGCGAAGGCGCAGATCGTATGCCTGGCTCATATCGGGGAAACGTGGCCCTAATTCGTCCACGTTTATGCCTCTGAGCGGATGCTCAGGAAACATGTTAATATGGTCAGAAATGATCATGATTTCGCCTACTTTATAGTCAGGATTCAAACCTCCGCAGGCATTGGAAACAAACAGGGTATTGATACCCATCTGTTTCATCACCCTCACCGGGAAGGTCACTTCTTTCATTGAATAACCTTCGTAGTAATGAAAACGGCCTTGCATGGCCATAACGGTCTTTCCACCAAGCTTTCCGATGATCAGTTTTCCTGAATGTCCTTCAACGGTTGAAACCGGGAAGTTTGGTATTTCGCTGTAAGGAATGGTCAGTTCAACTTCAATTTCCTTCACCAATCCGCCAAGGCCTGAACCCAGAATGATTCCGGCATCAATTGGCTTTTTTACTTTTGCGTTTATGAAGGTCGCGGTTGCTTTTATTTTCTCTAACATAGGTGACAATTTTTTCATCAAAGTTTTTTCCTTCGCTGTGAAGGAACTTAATTTTCAATGGTACATAAAACAAATGAACTTTCATCGAGGCTGATAAATCCATGTCTTTCAGTCTCATGGAATCTTTCTCAGTGGTAATAATAATTTTATTCTCTGCTTCAATGGCGGTAAACTTTTGCTCTATTTGCTGAATATTGGAAGCGTTAAAATTGTGGTGATCAGGAAATTTAAGGGGGGTTATATTCTCCGAAAATGTGCTCAGGTATTTCTGCAAATGTTCCGGGTTCGCAATCCCGGTGACCAGCAACACACTTACATTTTCCGATGCCAGTAAGGGTGTAGGGATGGCCTGACCAGGAAAAACAGGCGTGAGAGGTTGGTAAACCATGGTCGTAAAAAACAGGTTCTGATACGGGCGCAGGTTAACATCTTTCATCAGGATACGGCGGGTGATGGGCGAAATCTCCGGAGGACATTTGGTATATATAATCACATTGGCGCGCCGCATCTGCCATTTCGATTCGCGTAACCGTCCCACTGGCATCAGCGTATCTTTATCAATGGGGCGGGTGAAGTCAATGAGCAGGATGTTGATACCGGCACTTACACTTCGATGTTGAAAGGCGTCGTCAAGGATAATAATATCGGGCAAGTGACTGGGCTCCTGCTGCTGGATTATTTCAATGGCATGGACCCTTTTTTCATCTACAACAACCTGAATATCATTAAATTTTGATTTGATCTGAAGGGGTTCGTCACCAACATTGATGGCAAGCGAATCTACCTGAACTTCCTGGTAACCTTTTGTTTTTCGTTTGTACCCCCGGCTGATGGTGGTAACAATGAATTGTTTGCTTAAAAGATCAACCATGTATTCTGTATGAGGTGTCTTACCTGTTCCGCCCACAGTAATGTTCCCAATAGAAATTACGGGAATTTCAAATTCGGTCGATTTAAATATTTTATAATCGTACATGAAATTCCGTATCGAAACAACCAGCCCATAAATAGCTGAGAAAGGGTATAAAAGCAGTTTGAACATCTTTGTTTTTTCAGAATAAATTCTGGTGCGAAAGTATCAAAATTTGAGGAGCGAACCCAATTTTTACGTTAAATCGTATTGCTTTAAATATTATATAAATGATTGTTGTAAAGTTGATTAATATATTTTCATTTAATTATAATTTTAATTTATTTTTATCCCTTTGCCTGAGCTTGCCAATTAGCATGAGATTTAATAAAATCAGGCTAAATGCATATCCAAAATCTTCAATAGGAATTGTCATAAAACGTATTCCCATATTCTCTCGATTATTATACCAAACGGCCTCTTCATCAATAAAACTTCCTGTCAGTATGGCATTTACAATAATAAAGGGGATTAGAATAACTATGAACGTTATATAGAAATTTCTTATTGCTTCTGTTTTATCAAAAAAAGAAAGCAGTAACGCGATGGCCAATAAGCTGGATATATAAACTGTGTATGTTTTGTTTAAATTGAACATGGCCACTATTGCACAAATGATTATTAGGGAAATTGTAATTACATTAGCTGTTCTGTTGTTGAGCTTTAGATCGGGAAAATACAAAACTATTGATTCATGCAAAAAAATGCTGGCATAAGGAACAATGATAAAAAACAACCATTCTTCCAGTGGTAGATTAAAAAAAATGATATTAGAGTGATAACGAGGATTAAAACCCCAGATACCGTGTTTTGTAAAATAGATGTCAAAAAGTATGTAAATTGCAGCAATCGTAAATATTGATGGAAATACATACTTCCATTGTTGATAGAAATGAAGTTTTTTATCAAAGCTCAAAATCAGGGGAAGCGAAATCGTTGAAATAAGCAAAATAAAGTATAATGACATGGTAATTGAGATGATGAATAAGTATATTGTTGATAATCAATAACATATTTTCAAAGAATAACTAAAAAATGTTTAACGTATTCCTAAGATAAGCATTTATTAGAAGCATAGTCTTTTTGCTCCCTTTGATCCGGAACCTTTTTTTAAGAATTTCCTCCGGATCGGCTTTTTGTATTTCTTTCAGCAGGTTAAAGTAATAGCTATAAGCCAGATAAGTACCTAGCCTGACCTGCTTTTTCAATTGCTTGATGCCTTCCATGGATTCGAGAAAGTCTTTTTCTATTTCGGCTTCCAATTGTCTTTTAGTTTCGATATTAAAATTGTCAAAATCAATATTTTTGAAGTAAACACGGCCTTTTTCTCTGAAATCTTCACGGGCATCGCGTAAAAAATTTACTTTCTGAAACGCTTCCCCCAGTTTGCGGGCAGGAACAACCAGTTGGTCATATTTATCACGTTCGTCGAAATAAAAAACGCGCAGGCACATCAATCCAACCACTTCGGCTGAACCGTAAATGTAAGTTTTAAGCAACTCGGGTGAATATACAGCGTGTGAAAGGTCCATTTCCATGCTAAGCAAAAATGCTTCAATCAGTTCATGATCAATGCCATATTTGTGAACGGCCATTTGAAAACTATCTATTATTGGGTTGATGCTGAATTTGCGATCAATGGCCTTGAAAGTTTCCTGTTTGAATTCATCGAAAATAGTTTGCTGGTCCTGATCAAAAAAGGTATCCACAATTTCGTCGGCGTAGCGCACAAAGCCATAGATGCTGTAAATGCCATCCCTGTATTTTGTATTCAATAACCGCACGCCCAAAGAGAAGGACGTGCTGTAATTCCGGGTGGTGATACGGCTACAATCGAGGTTATTTTTACGGTACAGTTCCATTGCCTTTCAGTATTAGTCCGGATACCAATCCTGGCCTTAACACGGCCAAGGGTAAACTTGCCCCGAACCAGTGGATACACTATCATGGTATAAATTATCAAATTTTCATCTTTATTTGTTGGCCTGCACCATCAGCATAATTTAAATAGTGACCGGTATAACAAAACTTCCAGGATAATGGCCAAACATCTTTCTCAATTTTCTATAATTATAACAGTTCGGGGTTCAATATGTTTACGAAAATCAAAATTAATCCATTGGCTCGTATACTGAATGATTCCATCCGTAATCTGATGATCATATTCTCTCTATTTGCTCCACCTGGTATTTTATCGAATGATGGCAAATGCCATCATCATGGTGGCAGGTATTGGAGCAGTGGCATAAAAATACTTTTTTAAAATTAAATAAACAAACTAGTTCAGTAAATGTTTATCTGTAAGGGAACAATGTAAACAACCAATACGCCTCATATAATCACCATCCAACTTCAGTTACCGCTGCTGCGGAGCTAACATCAGAATGGTTGGCAGAGCCGCCTGCCTGTACTGCCGGCAGGTGGAACTAGGATGACGGATGAATAACTTTTTAATTTGAACAGCGCTATGGGACTATTAATTGCATTGATCATTATTTTTACATGGATGGGCCATTTGATATGGTTGCTGGCCTTTGCCGAAGTGTCGTTCACTTCTCCGATGATCATTGTTCATATCGCGATCCAAACATATTTATATACCGGCCTTTTTATTACTGCCCACGATGCCATGCATGGACTGGTATCTCCTAACTATCATTTAAACAAAGGAATAGGGCATACGGCTACCATGCTTTTTGCAGCAATTTCTTATTCCCGGCTTCTCAAAAAACACAAACTTCATCATAAATTCCCCGGCGAAGCAAGGGACCCCGACTTTTGCACCACCTCGCAGAACTTCTGGAGCTGGTGGTTCGCGTTTATGAAAAATTACATCACCTGGTGGCAAATTGCAATGATGGCCATTGCTTTTAATATTCTACAAATTTGGGTCAACCAATGGAACCTGGTTCTTTTCTGGATTCTGCCTTCCATTCTTGCAAGTTTTCAATTATTTTATTTTGGAACTTACCGGCCACACCGGTTGCCACATACAGAAACCATGATGCCGCATCATGCCCGTACACAAAATAGGTCACACGTCTGGGCCATGCTTTCCTGCTATTTCTTTGGATATCATTATGAGCACCACCAATCGCCCGGTACTCCCTGGTGGAAATTATACCAGATTAAAACCAGTATAAATGATAGGATGTAAAAAATAATGCAACTTTTCAGAGATTTTAAAACCACATTTTTGCAAAGTAGGAGCGATTTGGAATGATAATTTTCTTTACCGGCAAGCTATACTCATGCTGAATATCAAGCCCATGTCTATGCAATGCCTTTTTGTTGATGTATTTGTTTAATAACCTAAATACGATAATTGGAATCTCATTTGAAGTAAAATAACAATTGAAGAATTTGTATGTTTAATCCCAGCCCGAAATCAAAAACCCATTAAAATAAAGCCTTGGCCATGCCTGCAATCGTGCCCTTCTATTACTATGTTATATTCTTCACAGAATTCATAAGTATAAAAATAGTTATAGCCTGAAATTATTCCCTTCAATTTTAATATTCCCTTATTTCAATCTTCCAGCAAAAGCTTCAGAAATTAACGTATATTTATTCCAGGTAACCCTTTTTATTATCTCTATTTTACCTCTATTTTACCTCTATTTTACTTCTGTTTTATATAATACGTATATAATATAAATCAAATAGTAATCAAATACAAACAAATACGAATTATATACGAATATGATATGTATTTGATATGTATTATATACGTATTAAACAAAACAGAGGTAAAATAGAGGAAGGATAGAGGTAAAATACATGTAGATAGTATGACTGTTATTAACCCAGTTATAAAAGACATAGGAATTAGATTTACAATCTGCCCTTTATAAAGTTGGAATTGAAAAAAAAGGTTCAATGGCCGGGGTAAGGAAAAAGATGATACAGGGCTATAATTAAGTGTATTGACCCAAATTTACTGGTGGTTTATTTCTTTATAAATTAAAATAATGGGGGCTATATGGTTGAAATAAAGTTTGATGATAAATAACATAGAGAGAATGTGTATATTTAAGTATCTCATATTTAAATGTATAACTTAAATAGTTCCATACAATTAATATTGATAGGATTGCTGAAATATGCTGTACGATTAGCAATTTTACGCGAAGAATTTACAAAAGCGATGCCGGGCCACCTGTTAATTTCAGGGGACTAAATGGGTGAAATCCATCTTGATTGCCTATCGCTTTTTTTTCGGGAACCCTTCCCCGTATCTTGATTTGATTGGATAGATATGCTATTCTATCTCAATGTTTGATCATAATCAGGTTAATAATATTTTCAGCATAAAAATAACTTATGCAAGTAGGAAAATTTGAATAGTCAACGGGATTATACATTTTAAAGCAAGTTTAGCCGATTTTTCCAATAGGCATTGAGAAGCAGGACACTTTTTTTTGTATTTGAAAGGCGGTACCTCTTTTGGAGGATTTCATCGGGACGTGCTTTTTTGATTTCTTTCAGTAAATTCATGTAATAGTTATAAACCAGGTAAACGCCCAGCCTGACTGGTTTTTTCAACTTCCGGATGCCTGGCAGCGAATCCAGAAAATCTTTTTCAATCTCCTGTTCGAGTTGTTTTTTTGTTTGTGAAGTAAAATTTAAGAAATCAATATTTTTAAAGTATATCCTTCCTTTTTCTTTAAAATCATCGCTTGCATCACGCAGGAAATTTACTTTTTGGAGGGCCATGCCAAATTTGCGTATCGGCGCTTTTAACTCCTCATATTTTTCCGGCTCATTGTAATAAAATACACGAAGACACATCAGCCCAACCACTTCGGCAGAGCCATAAATATAAGTTTTCAGTAATTCAGTAGAATAAATTTCATGGGTCAGGTCCAATTCCATGCTTAGAAGAAAAGCTTCCACCAGCTCGCGGTCGATCTTGTATTTGTGGACCGCCATTTGAAAGCTGTCGATAATGGGGTTGATGCTGAATTTACGGTCGAGGGCTTTAAAAGTTTCCTGCCTGAATTCTTCGAAAACGGTGTGTTGGTCCTGATCAAAAAAAGTATCAACAATTTCGTCCGCGTAACGAAGAAAACCATATAGGCAGTATATTCCTTCGCTGTATTGCCGGTTCATCACACGCAATCCCAACGAGAAGGTGGTGCTATAATTGTAAGTTGTTATTTTGCTGCAATCGAGGTTGTTTTTTCGGTAAAGTTCCATTGTCTTTTTCTATTCTTTCGGTTACTAATCGGGAACTGATGACTGTCATTGGCAAACCGGTTCCTGGCACAGTTGAAGCGCCAACATAGTATAAATTTTTGAATTTCTCATCCTTATTTTTTGGCCTGAACCCTCCAACCTGATTTAAATCATGTGCCAGGCCCAGCCCACTTCCCCGGTACAAATTGAACATGTTCTGCCAATGTTCAGGGTTTAAAATAACCCTTGTTTGCGTATGTTTGATAAAATCGAAGCCCGTACGTTCGCTCAAATCCTGAATGATCCCATCTGCAATTTGTTGATCATCAAGCCAATTGGGTTTAAATCGCAAATCGGGGACAGGGCATAAAATAAAAACACATTCTTTACCCGGGGGTGCATAATCGGGGTTGTGCTTCGACTGGATGTTGACGTAATAATAAGGTTTATCCAGCTTTATTTTGTTTTTAAATATTTTCCCGGCGTATTCCTTAAAATTCCTTCTCAGAAAATAGTTGTGATGATACATATCAGGAACTTTGGTATCCAGGCCAAGATAAATGGTCAGCGGGGCCAGGGTCCATTTTTTAGCGTCAAGTCGCTTTTCTGAAAATGCAGGCCGTTTCATAATGGCGCCACGAAACCATGCTGCATCAGCATTTACAACAAACCGATCGGCTTTCCATTCTTTTCCCTGGTGATCGAAAAATGAACTGATCTTTCCATTTTCGCTTGAGAAGCTGGTGATCTCTGTATTAAAATGAATTTTGACAGCCCGTTTTTCCAACTCTTTAAGGATTCCTTCCACGATTTTATACATTCCTCCTTTTACATTGTAGTACCCATCGTGTACCAACTCGGTGTAGTTCAGTAAAGTATACACGGCCGGGGTGTCAAAGGGAGTAGATCCCAGGAAAAAGCCAACAAGCGAAAAAATTACTTTTACTTCAAATGACTCAAAATTGCGTTCCATTTCCTGCCACATCGAATAAAACATTTTGGGGGCATGTTTTATTGGAACGGTCGACAGCTTTAACAAATATTGAGCCAGTGAATCGAAATTGCGACGAATCACAATGTTTTCGGTATCGTGAAATATCTCTCCGGCAGCTTTCAGGAACTTGTGTATCTTCCTTTCAAAATCAGGTTCCACATCTTGGAATTCAATCGCTAGCTTCTTTAAATCTTTGTATATCAAATAGCTTCGTTGATCGCCTTCAAAATGAACTGAATATAGCGGATCCAGTTCGACAAATTCGAAGGGCATATCCATTTTACAATCTTTGATCAATTCCTGAAACTCGTAACTCATGCTGAAAAAAGTAGGGGCCATGTCGAATTTGAACCCATCTTTCTCCAACAGGTTCAACCGGCCACCTGCCTGATGGTATTTTTCGACCATCTCAACTTCATATCCTTTGCTTGAGAGCCTCAGTGCAGTGGTCAACCCACCTAATCCTGTTCCTATTATTAATATCTTTGCTGGCATTTGTTTAATTTATTAATTTTATACTTAAACAAAATTAGCATAAAATGTTTCTGTAATTTACGAAATTATTTTGTAAAAGCAATTGTTTTGCATAAATTTAGTGAATTATGGTAGAGGCAATCATTATTGGATCTGGAATTGGAGGCCTGGCAACAGCCATAAGGCTTGCCCGTCAGGGAATTAAGGTAGGCGTGTACGAGTCGTCAGAAAAGGCTGGCGGCAAGATTGGGCAACGCAGTTTCAAGGGTTTCAGGTTCGATACTGGCCCTTCCTTGCTTACTATGCCTGCTCTGGTGATGGAATTGTTAGACGATGACCTAAAGTTTTCTGTTAAAAAGCTTGAAGTAATTACCAACTATTTTTATGAAGATGGTACTTGCCTGACCGCTTACAGTGATGTTCAGAAATTGGCTGCTGAGGTAAGCGAAAAGTTACAAATTCCGCCATCCAAGGTGACTAGATACCTTGAAAAGGCTGCCACGGTATATGATCTGACTGCTGATCTTTTTATTTTCGGAACATTTCACAGGACTAAAAATCTTTTCAAATTAAAAACTTTAAAGACGCTTTTAAATTTCAGGAAGCTTCATGCATTTAGCAGCCTGCATAAATTCAATGAACGCCAATTTGGTGAACCCAGGCTGGTGCAATTGTTCGACCGGTATGCTACTTACAACGGCAGCAATCCTTATAAAACGCCTGCCACATTAAGTGTTATCTCGCACCTTGAGCACAATCTGGGAGCTTTTATTCCGGAGGAAGGTATGTTCAAGGTAATTGAATCGCTGATGCAGCAAGCTGTTCGGTTAGGAGTGAAATTTTATTTTGGGCAGCCTGTCGACAGAGTGGAAATAAAACAGGGCAGGGTTCAAGGTGTTTGGGTCGATAACAGTTTTATCCCTGCCCAAATTGTGGTAAGTGACGTGGATATTCATCGTTTTTATTCTTCGCTTTTACCTGATTATAAACGGCTTGCGAAAATCTCTAAAGAGGAACGATCATCCTCTGCCCTGATTTTTTATTGGGCAATGAAAGGGGCTTTTCCCGAGTTGGATATTCATAACATTTTTTTCAGTACTAATTATCAGCAAGAGTTTGATCATTTATTCATAAAAAAGGATGTATTTGACGATCCGACTGTTTACATTTACATCAGCAGCAAATATCAAAAGCAGGATGCTCCGGAAGGTTTTGAAAATTGGTTTGTAATGATCAATGCACCAGCCGATGTGGGGCAAAACTGGGAGGAGTTTGTAGACCACACGCGTTTTAGGATACTGGAAAAGCTGGAGAGAATATTGGGCAAGGAATTGCTGTATTGTATTGTAAATGAAGAAGTACTGTCGCCTCCTAAAATTGAAAAGCAAACTGGTTCGGTGAACGGTTCTATCTATGGCAACAGCTCTAACAGCCGGTATGCTTCGTTTAACCGTCATGCCAACTTCCGCAGGGATATTGAAGGATTGTATTTTGTAGGAGGAAGTGTGCACCCCGGGGGAGGAATTCCATTGTGCTTATCGTCTGCCTTCATTGTTGACGGCTTGGTGAAAGAACAATTGTTTAAGATTAAAAAAAATAGATGAAAAATAGGGTGTTAACTATTGTAATTATCGTTTGGTATCTTGTAGGGATTGCCGGATTTATTATTCAGCCCCTCAGGCCATTATTTCAGCAGATGACCCCTGTTGGGATGGTCATGGCAACCGCATTGCTGATGTACTATCATGAACCTAAGAATTTGAAAAGCTGGCTTGTATTTGCTGGCATCGTGGTTATTTGCTTTGTTGCTGAGTTGATTGGTGTAAACACACATCTTGTGTTTGGAAACTATCAATATGGAATTGCACTTGGATTGAAACTTTGGAATACGCCGTTGGTCATAGGCCTCAATTGGCTCGTACTGATTTATTGCATTTCGGCACTGGCCAAAGGGATTCGCGACCGATGGTATTTCCCCCTGACAGGCGCTTGTGCAATGGTCGCGTTCGATTGGCTGATGGAACCCGTTGCCACTGCTACCGGTATGTGGAACTGGGCTGACGGAAATATTCCAATGAAGAATTACATGGACTGGTTTCTAATTTCCGGATTATTATTTTTGATGATTAGAATCCTGAAAGTTGAATTCAATAACCGATTTGCCGGATTAATATTTGCAATGCAAGTTGTATTTTTTTTGGCCCTCAACATTTTAACCCGAATAATATGAGCCTGTTTCAATATACAAATCTTAAGGCCATGCACCATGATTAAGGCCAATTATAATCCGGTTTCCTTATGGTTTTACAGTTCTTATTTCAGGGTATTGCAAAAAATATTCTTTCGCAAAATAAGTGTAATTACCAAGGACGTTTTTGCTGAAGGTAAGTCTGTACTGCTGCTGCAAAACCATTTTAGCCTGTACGACGGCTATTGGTCGATGTACTTGTGCCATAAAGTATTCAAACGTCGGTTCCATGTGATGATGCTGGAGGAACAAATGGCCAGGAGGATGTTCCTGGCCCGGTGTGGTGTATTTTCGGTTCGTAAAAACAGCCGTGACCTTTTGGAATCGCTCAATTATGCATCCGAATTGCTTCAAAATCCTCACAATGTAGTTACTATATATCCGTCAGGAGAAATTATTTCACAACATCTGCAAAATTTTCCATTTCAAAGAGGGTTTGCCAGATTAGCTGTTGATAAAAATAATTGCTCCATTGCATTGGCAGTGGCCTTGATTGATCATTTCAGTTTTGCACGTGCTGAAATACATATTTATCTTGAAAATTATTCAGGAGAAAAAACAGCCCAAGCAATAGAAAATGCCTATCATCTGTTTTACCAGTCATGTATTTCTAAGCAAACCGAATAATGGAAATCCTGGCAATCATCTTATTATTTTTTCTTGCACTACGCGTATTTATTTCGTTGGTGAATCTCTTGTCAGGGCTGCATCTTCCGAATAAAAAACCTGCTGCATTTCCTAAAGTTTCAATGTTAATCCCTGCCCGGAATGAGGAAGCTGCATTAGGCCGTTTGCTGTCTGGACTTCAAGAGTTGGATTATCCAGACTTTGAAATCATTGTTTGTGACGATCATTCATCTGACAACACCGAAGAGATACTGAATTGGTTTTCAGGTGAAGATGATCGTTTGCATTGGTTTTTGGGAGAAAGACTGCCGGAGGATTGGCTGGGCAAAAACTTTGCCTGTCATCAGTTGGCGCAAAAGGCAACCGGGAAGTACCTTGTTTTTCTGGATGCCGATGTTGAATTAAGCCACGATGCCATCTCCAAAGCCGTTTCATACTTTCAGAAAGAGAAATTATCACTTCTGTCAGTTTTCCCGCAGCAGAAGATGGTGACTCTTTCAGAGCGCATGATCGTGCCTGTAATGAACTGGATTTTACAAAGCCTGTTACCCATGATCCTTGTGAGCAAAACAAATTTCCCATCCCTGTCTGCTGCCAACGGACAGTTTATGATGTTTGAAACGGATAGTTACCTGAATCACCAATGGCATTCGAAAGTCAGGAAACTAAATGTGGAAGACATCCGTTTGGCAAAATTGGTCAAGGCCCAAGGTTTGAAAATGGCTGTACTTTTGGGGAAAAATGATATTTACTGCCGTATGTACCGTCATATGGATGAGGCGGTTATGGGCTTTTCACGCAACATTCATGAATATTTTGGAGGCAAAAGGGGGATTATGCTTGGCTTCTGTCTCATTGTTTTGTTGGGGCCATTTATTGTTTGGGCTATTTTGGGTTGGGAATATTTGTGGCTGTTTACGGCTCTGGTTATTGCCAATCGCTTTTTTGTGGCAGTCAACAGCCGCCAGAATATTCTATGGTCAGTTTTACTACATCCACTTCAAATGATTACTTTTGCGGCCATCGTTTTCTACAATATTTTCAGGAGAATAAAGAAATATACTACATGGAAGGGTCGAAAAATAAGATTATAGGCTTGATCATTTTACTAATGTTCCCTGTTCTGTTGGCAACTGCACAGAAAAAAGATCTTACTTATTATCAATGCGCTTTCTTTGATAGTTATCGAGCGGGAAACATGGCTCCATGGGCAGGATTGATTGCCGAAATGGAGAAAGCCAAATCTACTGATCTTGCTTGGCAGACAGAGATGGTGAAAGCCATGTATGGATTGGTCGGATATCAGATTGGGGCGAAGAACAAGGATTTGGCAAGGGTTTATGTGGACAAGGCAGGTGATTATCTTGACAAGCTTCTGTATGGTCATCCCAGGAATGCACAGCTTCATAGTTTGGCTGGCGCTTTCTATGGCTATAAAATAGCTCTTGCGTTTTACAAGGCTCCGTTTTTAGGTCCAAAATGCATGTACCACCTCGAAGAAGCAATTGAACTGGATCCCAAAGAGCCAATGGGTTACATTGAAAAGGGCAACTCTTTGCTGTACCGTCCGGCAGCTTTTGGTGGCGATAAAAATAAAGCCCTCACCTTATATCGCAAGGCGCTTAAATTGATGGAAGCGCGCAATACACTTAAATGCAACTGGCAGCACATGCTTCTACGGGCATTTATCTTGAAAGCTTTGTACGAGACCAATCAGACTGCCGAAGCAAATGCCTTCATGCTGGCAATGAAGAAAGATTACGGCTCAATGGTATGGATCAAATCCTTTGTAGGGGCTGATTTGATGCATGGAAAATAAAATAGTTAGGGCTGAATTGACTAACTCCCTTTAAATAAACAATATCATACTATTATTGCTGGTTTGATAATACACATTTAATCCAGCGAAAGGCACTAATAATCCTGTATTTTCGACAATCCGACATTTCATCAATTCATACCTCCATGACTACCGCAAAGTCGGGTAACGAAATTTCATAATACGTGGAATGTATTGTGATGTATTAGTACTGATATTTAGAGCTATACAATTTTCAAAACTGCACCAAAAGATTGTGTAAATTCAAATATATTTCAGTATCAATTTACAATAGTAATCGACTAAAGTGTTGAATTATAGCAATAAGACTTAAAATTCTGCAATTATTGTAATTGTCGGATTGTCGGATTGTCGGATTGTCGGATTGTCGGA
>Ga0123338_10002568_pt1 | contig 16889 bp, 15 predicted proteins | sample grotaG_FD_89793 | JGI IMG/M metagenome (GOLD analysis project Ga0123338, IMG submission 89793) | Glacier valley bacterial and archeal communities from Borup Fiord, Nunavut, Canada, to study Microbial Dark Matter (Phase II) -... | ecosystem: Environmental > Aquatic > Freshwater > Ice > Glacier ...
ATCTTCCAGACCTCGACCTCCACGCTCGACGTCCTCAACGGTCGGGCGGTGATCCTCGCCGGCGGCGCCAAAGCCTCCAACGTCTTCTGGTCGGTCGGCACGTCGGCCACCATCGGCACCACGACCGCCTTCAAAGGGACCATCTTGGCCGACCAGATGATCTCCCTCAATACCGGTGCCAACATCGACGGTCGCGCCTTGGCGCGCGTCGGCGCGGTCACCCTGCTGTCCAACACGGTCACTGTCCCCGCCCCGTAACCAACGGGTGGGCAGCTGCTACTCGCCGCGGGAGGCACGTTCGAGGGAGGCGATGTCGAGCTTTTTCATCTCGACGGGATCTTGCCACCGCGCAGCGCCAGCCGGATCCGCACCGGTCTCCGCGCGCTGCAGCAGTAGAAGCTAGAACATCATCTGGACGGACAGGTAGAAGTTGTAGACGTTGATGTTGTCGGCGAGGTAGCGACGGCCGACGAGGTCGGTGATGGCCCGGTATGCGGGGTTGAACTCCGACGGCGCCATCACCCGACCGGTTGGATTGTTGCTGGCCGGGGTGCCGATGTCGTCGCCGGTGATGAAGTGCGATTGCGCGTGTGAGTATTCGAAGCCGGTGCGCAGGCGGAAGTAGGGGCCAATCTGCGCGGCGATGGCGACGTCGGCGCCGATGGTGGCGTAGTTCTCGATGGTGGTGAGGCCCGTAAAGGGCTTGCCCGAATATTTGCTCATCTGCGCCGGGTCACACGACAGGTTGTGCACCGGATCGCAGAACATGGCCGGCGACGACGCCAGGAGCTCCCAGATTTCCGAATAGCCGCGCCCCGTGAAGTGTCCTTCGACGCGGCCGCGCAGATCGAGCGCGATGCGGTAGAAGCGGTCTTTGTTCTCGTAGGGAACGATTTCCGTCCCGAACGTCGAGCCAGCCTGCATCTGCGGCAGCTTGGTCTTCTGCGCCGCGCCGTAGTCGACGAACTGCGAGTCGCCGCGCGCCACGGGCAACATGTACCAGAGGTTCCAGTAGGGCTCGAAAAACTTGAAGCGACGCGACAGGCCCGTGCGGAAGATGAAGCGGTGGACACCCTCGGAGACGGCGTGGTTGGCCGCCGGGTTGAGCCGGTCGAAGGCCTTGATGTTGCCGATGGAGATGTGGGCCTCGAACGCGACGGTCCAGTTGGGCTTGGATTTGTCGCGCGCCTGGCTGAGCGGGCCCCAGGTGAGTCCGAGGTTGAGCGTGTCGAAAGCGTCGAGGCCGCTGCCGCCGCGCGCGCCACGCGTCACCGAGCGAAACAACAAATTGTTGGGCAGGCCCGCGCCGCCGTTGGCGGCATCGAAGCCGCCAGCCGGCGCGAGACCGTCGGCCAGCGCCGACGAGTTGGAGGCGTTGACGCAGGTGGGCGTGCCGCCGCCGCCGTTTGGGCTCGGGAACACGCACGAGCCGCCTGCCGACTGATCGAACTCGTAGGTGGCCACCTCGTCGATGACGATGGGCATTTCGAGCGACAGCATGAGGTCGTGCCAGAGGCCGAACTCGGTGCGCAGGTTGAGGGTGTTGCGGCTCTGGCTGTAGACCAGATCTTTGTAAATCCCGAGGCTGTCCTGGCCCGGCATGATGATTTCACGCTTGAGCTGGGCGCGCGTCTCGGTGTGGTCATAGCGGACGCGGAAGCGGAAATCGAACTTGTTGGGCCCGTCAAAGGAGCTGGCCACGTCGGTGACGCCGGCGGTCATGGCCGATCCGACCAGCGCCTCGGCATGGACGGCAACGGGCGCAAGGACGGCCAGCGCAGCGGCTATCGCAAAGGACCCAGCTCTCCGACGCATGATCGTCCCACGATAGGGCGTCAGCGCCGAGTGTGTCAACATTGTAGCTCGGAAGCCTGAGAGGGTTCCGAACCTCCGACGCTCCGCGCGGGCAAAGCCCGACGCTACGCTACGGAAAGAGCCCTTTGTCGTCGGAGGAAGGCTAGCTTTCGCGGTCGCGGAGGCCGAAGTCTTTCATTTTCGTCTGAAGGCTCTTGCGGCTGATCTTGAGCTTTTTGGCGGCCTGGGTGACGTTGCCGCCCGTCTCGTCGAGAGCGCGGAGGATGATTTCTCGTTCCAGGCGCTCGGTTTCCTGACGGACGAGCTCTTTCAAGGAGCCGTCCAAAGCGGGTGCCGGCGTGCCCGGGCTCGACGGAGACGGCGGGATCGGCCCCGGTTGGGGCGCCAACGGCACCGCGGCAGCGACGGCAGGCGCACCGCCGAGCTCAGCCGGCAGATCCCGGGCCCGGATGATCGCACCCTCGGAGAACAAGATCGTCCGCTCGAGGACATTCTCCAGCTCACGAATGTTGCCCGGCCAGGCATAGGCGACCAGCGCCGCCAGCGCCTCGTCGTCGACGCCAGTCACCGACTTTCGCAGCCGTTCGTTGAACTTGGTGACGAAGTGCTCCACCAGCAGCGGAATGTCGGAGGTGCGCTCACGCAATGGCGGCAGATGGATCGGCACGACATTGAGCCGGTAATAAAGGTCTTCGCGGAAGTTCCCCGCCTGCACTTCCTTCAACAAATCCCGATTGGTAGCCGTCACCAGGCGCACGTCGACCTTCAGCGTCTTGATGCCGCCGATGCGCTCGAATTCCGACTCCTGCAACACGCGCAGCAACTTGACCTGCATCTCGACGGGAATCTCGCCGATCTCGTCGAGAAACAAGGTGCCACCGTCGGCGAGCTCGAAGCGCCCCGGCTTCTGCCCGACGGCGCCGGTGAACGCGCCCCTGTCGTAGCCGAACAGCTCGGACTCCATCAGCGTCTTGGGAATCGCCGCGCAGTTGATCTTGATGAACGGCTGATCGCGCCGCGAAGAATTCTGATGCAGCGCCCGCGCTATGAGCTCTTTGCCCGTCCCCGACTCGCCTGAAATCAACACCGTCGACGGCGTATCGGCCACTTTTTCGATGACCTGAAACACTTGCTCGAGCGGCGCGGCACGCCCAACCAACCCAAACCGTCCCGAGCCGGCCACGAACACCATCGGCCGCGGTGCCCGTCGGTCGAGCTCGTGCGTCTTCAACGCCTTCTGCACCACCTGCCGGATCTGCGTCTGCTCGAACGGCTTTTCGAGATAGTCGAAGGCGCCGAGCTTGACCGCCTCGACGGCAGAGTCGACCGATCCATGCGCGGTGATCATGATCACCGGCACATCGGGATACTCGGCCACCACGCGTCGCAGAAGGCCCATGCCGTCGAGCTTTGGCATCCGCAAGTCGGTGATCACCGCGGCAATGGTCGAGTCGACGAGGCCCAGCGCCGCTTCTCCGTCGGTGGCTTCGAGCACCTCGAAGCCATCACGGCTCAAGATCGCCGACAGCACCTTGCGCAGATTGGGCTCGTCGTCGGCAACCACGATGCGCGGCTTCTTGATCATGACTTCGTCATCCCTGGGTCCGAGATAGCATGGAATCGCCCGTGCGCGTGACACCGTCCTTGTCACGCGGGCCGGTCGTCTCGCCGTCATGGATGGGCAGGACGACGGTAAACGTCGATCCCGACCCCACCCGGCTGCGGACCTCGATGGTGCCGCCATGGTTCTCGATGATCCGCTGGCTGATGGGCAGACCAAGCCCGGTGCCTTTGTCTTTGGTCGTGTAAAACGGGATGAACAAGTTCTTCTGCACCGCGGGGGGAATGCCGGGCCCGGTATCACGGAAGCGGACTTCCAGAAACTGCGCCGGGTTGCGTCGCCCACCTTTGCGCACTGCCGTCGAGATGGTGAGGCGCCCGCCTTTTTCCATGGCCTGCACCGCGTTCAAGGCCAGGTTGAGAAACACCTGGCGCAGCTGTTCGGCGTCGCCGCGTGCGCGTGGCAGATCATCCGCCAGCGTCAGCTGGACCTCGACCGGGATCTGTGTCCCGTCGCTGTTGGGTGTCACCAGTTGCGCGGTCTTGCGGACGACCTCATTGACGTCGAGTGACAACAGCTCGCCGCGTAACGGCCGCGCATAGTCGAGAAACTGGGTCACCACGCGGTTGAGCCGGTTGGCCTCCTCGACGATGATGCCGAGAAATTCGGTGCCCGAGGCCTCGGTTGGAGGCTCTGTGCCCGGCGGCGACGGAGACAACAACAACTGTGCCGCTCCTTTGATGGCGCCAAGCGGATTGCGGATCTCGTGGGCCAGGCCAGCCGCCATCTGACCAAGCGCCGCCAGACGGTCACGCTCTTTCATGCGGTCATAGAGCTTGGAGTTCTGGATGATGATCGAGGTCTGCGCCGCCACCTGGCGAAACTGGTCGATCTCGTCGGAGGCATAGGCCTCGCGAAAGCGTTCGTCTTTGAGACAGAGCAGCGCCAGGACCTGATCGCCGTCGTAGAGCGGCACGCACAGGGCCGCATTCATGTCGGTGAGCGCACGGGCCATGGCGTCCAGTGACTCGGTCTCCACTTCGGCGCGCGCCGATCGCTCGGCATATTCGCGCTCCAGGCCCTCGACCGAAATCGGCAAGCTCGTCGACGACAAACGCTCGAAGAACACACGCCGGGCCACGGCATCGATGCGCTCGAGCGGCTTCGGCCCGACATGCGCCACGAGATCATAGCCGGCCCCGTCGGCGTCGACGAGATACATGGCCGCATGGGTCACGCGGTGGGACTCCTCGAGCGCGCCCAACATCACCCGCGTCGCCTCGCGAAAATCGATGGTGTTGGCCAGCACGAGGCGCAGCTCGTCGATATGGCGCTTGAGCTCATAGCGCTCGCGAAACATCCATTTCTGGATCGGGCCTTCGATCGCCGTGCGGATGGGATCGAACAAGATCAAGATGACGAACGAAGCGACCAGCGTGTTGAAGAAGAAGACGCCGGTGTATGCCTGCGGCACCCAGGCAACGAGCAGGCCATAGATCGCCGCCAAGAGCAGCACCAGCGTCGACAGCACGACCATACGCCCCAGGACCTCGTTGACGTCGAGGAGCCGGAAGCGAAACAGCGTCTGCGAAATGAAGTACATGTAAATGATGGTGATGATGTTGCCGACGGCGGCCAGCGTGTTGCCGACCACCGGGATCGGGTCGGCACCGACGAGTGTGATGGCGGCGATGCCGCCGAGACAGAGCCAGGCCAGCGACGTCTTGTCGCCCGGCGTCAGCGTGCGACGGTATTTCCGGTAGACCGACACCATCGACGAGTACAGGCCGGCGAGGACGAACGCGGCCAGCGGCGCCTTGAAGAACCAATGATGGTGGATATGCAGCTCGTGAAAAATCGCGGTATAGGTGATGGCCAGGCCCCAGCCGATGCCGATGCCCGCCAGACTGCGCGGCGTGACCTTCAGCTTGGCCTGGCGCTCGTCGGTGAGAAAGGGCCGAAAGAAACGCGCGGTGACCACCGGGATGGCGACCGCGGCGTAAATACCGACGAAATACGTCCATTCTTGATCGAGCGACAGCCGCAAGAAGGTCGCCATGTGCCAGATGGCCAGCGTGAAGCACAGGGTGGCAAAGCGGCGATAGGGCGGCAGACGCGGATCACGCAGCAACACCGACGAGCCAATCGCCACCGTGACGATGGTCGCCAGAAGCGCCGACAGCGACTGCACATCGATCCGCATGCCCGGATACCGTAGCCTGCTTTGTCGCGGAGTGCGCGGGGACGCGATATACTGACTTCACCCGCAGTTTTTGCGGCGGAGTGGCGCAACGCGTCGCGCCAGGTCACGCTACGAGCATAGCCAAGGAGCCTTCTCGTGTCGGTCCAAGGTAGCGTTCTCGTTCTCAATCGGCAGTACCAGCCGGTCAATGTCACCAGCGTCAAGCGCGCCTTTACGCTGCTGTATCTGGGCGCGGCGCGCGTCATCGAGCCCGATTATTCGACCTTCGATTTCGACAGCTGGTCGGCTCTGGCCGCCGTCGAGAAGGGGCCCGACAGTCACGACGTGATCCACACCATCGGGCGCATGATCCGGGTGCCGCGCGTCATCGTCTTGCAGCTCTACGATCGGCTGCCCAAGACCCGCGTGCGCTTCTCGCGGCTCAACATCTATCTGCGCGACGAGAACACCTGCCAGTACTGCAGCCAGCAACTGCCGCGCTCGTCGCTGAACCTCGACCATGTCATCCCGCGCGCGCGCGGTGGACGCACCACCTGGGAGAACGTGGTGTGCAGCTGTGTGCCGTGCAATCTGTCGAAGGCCGACAAGCTGCCCGAGGAGGCAGGTATGAAGCTGCGTCGCAAGCCGGCGCGGCCGCGCTGGACGCCGGCGTTTCGTGCGCCGGGTCAGAAGCCGACCCATACGGCGTGGTTGCCGTTTCTGGGTGTCGCCGACGCCAGCTACTGGAACACCGAGCTCATCGACGAGTAGCGCCAAAGTCAGCCAAAGCTGCCAAGATGGCGCGGATGAAATCGATCGCGTGGATGTGCTTGGTGATTCTTCCGTCGCTGGCGTGGGCCGAGAGTTCGCCTGCGTTGATGAAGCTGCTGCCGACGGCGGCTGAGCTGGCCGCGGCTGGCTGTGTGCAGCAAGGCGACTATCAGGGCTCGTTGCACGCGGCGACCTTGCCGGCGACGCTGATGGAGCCTGCGGTCGGGACGCTGATGCGCTCGTATGTCTGTGGCGCAGAGGCTGTGGCCGTCTATTTTTACGAATTCGCGCCGGCGCAAGTCGAAGGGCAGGCCGCGTTCTTCGGCGCGCGCTTGTGGGGAGGTCCGGGGCCGACGGCAGAGCATCCCGACGAGGTCTTGTTCTCGTCGGTGGCGGTGGTGGTGGTGTCGGGTGCTAGGCCGGGCAAGCTGACCTCCTTGCTCATCCCCAAAAAGCAGCTCAAGCGGTACGCGCCGTCTGGCGTCATCGGCTCCGTCGACGGAGATCGCAGCGCTGAAAGCGATCTGTCGCCGGCCGACGTGACCCGCATCGAAGGCTTGGTGGGGTGCGCCAAACGCAAGTTCTACTGTGCCGCCCTCGAGAGCTTCGCCAACGGCAAGCCCATCACGCTGGCACCGAAGGGCGTCGCAGGCATCACCCTGCGTATCGATCTCGACGAAGCAAAGCAGCCAGTGCGCTGGAAAGAGGAAGCCGATTTTCTCGTCACCGACACCACCGGCGCCGTCTACGGCACCATCACGGCGTCGAACCCCGAAGAGCAGCTGCAGATCGACTTGTATGTCGTGGCCGTCCAGCGTGGCATCAAGGTGAAGGCGAACCCACTCGCTGATTATGCCGAGTCTATCGTCGGCAAACGCCCGACCCACCCCACCCAGGTCCTCGGCCGCTCGACGGTGTACGGCGCCAACAGCGTGGTCTACCTTCGCGAAACCAGCTCGGCCACCGTCGTCATCGAGACCTTTAGGAGCGATCGGCTGTTCTACATCGGCGTCTTCCCCCGTCGCTGATGCTGTCGAGCCCGCTCAGGTTACCTTGCGGCGTCACCGTGCCGAACCGCATCGCCAAGGCGGCCATGACCGAGGCGCTCGCCGACGTGGACGGCCGCCCGACTGCGGCGCATGACCGGCTCTATCAACGCTTCGCTCACGGCGGCGTGGGCCTCATCATCACCGGCAACGTCATGATCGATGCCCGCTTTCTCGAGCGACCGGGCAACGTCATCGTCGAAGACGAAGCGGTCTTGCCGTCGCTGCAGAGCTGGGCGTCGGCGCTCGGTGCGCATGCCAAGCTGACCATCGCCCAGCTCAGTCATCCTGGCCGCCAGGTGCAGCGTTTCGTGTCCAAGGAGCCGGTGGCGCCGTCGGCTGTGCCAGCGGTGCAGTTCATGAAGAGCTTTGCGCCGCCGCGTGCGTTGACCGCGCTGGAGATTGAAGAGCTGGTGCAGCGTTTTGCGCGTGCTGCGTCGTTGTTCGAGCGTGCCGGCTTTGGCGGCGTGCAGATCCACGGCGCCCACGGCTACTTGATCTCGCAGTTTCTGTCGTCGCTGACCAATCATCGCGACGATCAATGGGGCGGCTCTTTGGTCAACCGCGCCCGCTTTCTCGTCGAGATCGTACGCGCCGTACGCGCTGTGACCTCGCCGTCGTTCTTGCTGTCGGTGAAGCTCAACTCGGCGGATTTTCAGCGCGGCGGCTTCGCCGAAGACGACTCGCTGGAAGTGATCGGGATGCTGGAAAATATCGATCTCTTGGAGATCTCCGGCGGCAATTACGAGTCGCCGGAGATGTTCACCGGCGCCGATCACCGTCGAGAAAGCACCAAAGCGCGGGAAGCGTTCTTCCTGACGTTTGCCGAGCGCGTGCGCAAGAGCTCGAAGCTGCCGATCATGGTCACCGGCGGCTTTCGCTCGGGTGCGGCGATGGCGGCGGCGTTGTCGTCGGGCGCGCTCGATATGATCGGCCTTGGGCGGCCGCTGGCGCTCGAGCCCGATCTGCCGCACCGACTGTTTCGTGATGCGGCCGGGGTCCGCTCGCTGGCGACGCAAAAGCGCTTCTTGGCCCGCAAGCTCGACATGCTCGCCGACGGCGCCTGGTACTGGATGCAGCTCCGCCGCATGGGCGACGGGCTCGAGCCGACCACCGAGCTCGGCGTGCTCCACGCGGTGCTGGCTTTTTTGGCCGGCGACATCCGCCGCGCAGGCCGTCATCGTCGCCGGCTGGCCGAGCGCCGAACGCCGTTACTCGACGGCTAGCTCGAGCGGATGGCCGGTCGACACGGTCACCAGCGACGGCAGCGAAGCCAATTTCACGCCTTGTGTCACCACGGTCACAGGCACCAAGATCCGCCGATCTTTGTGTCGATCTTCGAGGATGAGCTTGCCGTGCACGGCCACGTTGGCCTCGAGCGACAGCTCTACGACCAGGCGCTCGTTGCCCTGCCCAGCCGGCCCAGGATGGGTCTCGGCCCGAAACGAAACGGCCTGGCCGTCGACGGTGAGCGACAAGAACCGCCGCGCTTCGTCGCCCAGCGCCTTGCCGAGCGCCGCATATTCGTCCGCGTCGAGAGCGCCGGAGTGATCCCGATCGAAGATCTTTCTCAGCGTGCGGGCGTCTTCGCCTGGCGGCACGGCATAGTCGATGACCAAGCGCACGCCCGTCGGTCGCAACTCCAGCCGGTCGCGCTTGGGGTATTGCTCCACGTGCGCCGCAGCGACGCCCCCAGCACCAGCAACGGCGCACAACAGCGCTACAAGCCGGGCGCGGTCCATCCGTCACCACCGACGTCGACATAGATCGGGTTGGTGTAGGCATATGGCACAGAGCCGTCGACGGGCGCCAGCGTGCCCGGCCCACGCACTACCACCACATACCATCCGTCCACAGTCGGCTTCACCGTCACCACACCATCGAGGCGGACCACCGTGCTCTTGCTGTCACCAATATCAATCACCGACGACAAACTGCCGGCAAGATCTTCGACGAACGTGCCCGCCGCGCTCTTGGTCAACGGCACCGGCCGACCGTTGAAGTATACCTCCAGCGACGAGACGCCGATCCAGCTCGGCGCCTGGATCTTGACGCCCAACGCCGCCGTCGCACCGACGCTGGCCACGGCCGAGCGGCCACTCGCCGACATGCCGTTGATGGTCGTGGTCACGAACGGACCGTTCGACACCAAGACCCGCTGCGCATGCATGGCGTCGACCAGACCCTTTCCCGTCGCCTGGCGCGGATCGTCGAAGCCGAAGCCGACGAAGTTGCGCGGATAGCCGGTGCCGCCGTTGCGCTGATGGGTGTCGGAGTTGCCGAGCGCGCAGATGGTCTTGCCCTGGTTGAGCAGCCCAAACCAGTCGCGCATGGTGGGGATGGTGCCCGACTGATTGGTCTGCGACAGATCGTGGATCTTGCTGTCGTTGCCGACGACAAAGTCGCTGGCAACACCGATCTCGCCGTTCACTTCTACGGCGTCGAAAGAGTCCAAATTTGCAGTTCCCATGCCGGTGGTGGGGTCCCAATGGATCGTGTTGAAGTAGCCGGCCAGCGCTTTGGTGCGCGGGTGACTCACGTGGACCACGATCGGATCGGGCTCGAGCTCGCGCAGCCTGGCGATCCAGTCGTCGACGGAGACCCCAGCCCACAGCTTGGCGCCGACCTTGGCATACGGATCGGCGGGATCGACGGTGAGCGGGTAAGCGTTGAAGTGGCCGACGCCGTTGACGCTGATCTCGTCGCCGGGGACGGCATTGATCCAGGCCTCGGCATGCAGCTCGGCGATATACGGCCGAAAATCGATGATGTTGTCGTGGTCGGTGCCAGCGGGAAACTCGATGCCTTCGGCGAGATCTTCGGCGACGCGCTGGCCAATCGGCACCGGTGAGTCGATCGATCCCTGCGAGTGCTGGTGATAGTCGCCCGACAGCCAGCCGGTGGTGTCGACCACCCGGCGCAAGGTGGCCGTTACCGTCGCTGCGCCGCCGGGCGGGACCACGATCTGTGACTTCTCGAGCTCGTACTCGACTCCACGCGAGACCACGACGTCATAGGTGCCCGGCTTCACCGGCAGCGTGCCGTGACCGTCGGGGCTGAGCGCGACCGCCCAGACGCCGTTGCGCTCGGTCTCGGTCTGCTCCGGTCCAAAGCGGGCTTCGGGCGCCTCGACGCCCACGCCGAACAGCGACACCTTGGCCGGCGCAGCGATGCGGCTACCGCCCACCATCTCGCCGATGTCGAGCTCGACGCGGCCACTGTCACCGACGGCGAGATCGCCACCAGCCGACGTCAGCGGCGTGGGCGCGCCACGCAGCCGGCCCGATCCGAAGGCCATGGCCACGTAGGTGCCGGCTGGTGCATCGAAGTGGTAGCGGCCGTCGGCGTGCGTCTTGGCTTGGTCCATTGGCCTCGAGGTGGCGCTGTAGGGCGCCCGGAACAACAACACGCGCGCCGCGTCGACGGGGGCGCCGGCAGCGTCTTTGACGGTGCCGTCGAGTGGCGTGGTCCCGATCTTGCGCAAGGCATACATGCTGCCCATCAGAGATGCCGCATCGCCGTCGCCGATGACCATGTAGCGGACCGCGGAGACCGAGCTGTCTTTCGGTACCGTCGGCGTGCCGAGCAGCGTGGCAGTGCCCGATGCGTCGACGATCGGCACCTGCACTGGGCCCTCTTCATAGACATAGCCATACGACGTCCCATCGCCCACGCCGGCCAGGAACGACACGGTCGACGCCGATCCGGTGAAGCCGTTTTCCGGCGACAAGATGGTCAAGGAGCCACCAAAGGCCAGAAAATCGCCGAGCAACAGCGAGTCGAGCGACTGCCCAGGCCGCGTCTGATATGTGGTGGTGATCTTGAGATAGGGCACGTCGGGCAGGAGCTCGTAGTCGACGGTGATATCGCCGCCGAGATCCTGCGCCAGCTCGTCGAGCTGCGGAATGATCATCGAAGACACATCTTTGCTGTGCACGCGCAACTTGGCTGCACCGCCCACTTGTCCGTCGGAGAGGACCTCGATCGAGCGCCCGTCCGGTACGTGCAGGCCGACGATCGGAAACGTTTCACGAAACAGATCGTTGCCGTTCTGCCCGTCGTCGCCAGGCCGCACCAGATCGGCGTCGATGAGGTTGCCGCCATACAGGCTGAGGCCCACCGCGGTGCCCACATCCTGGATCAGAAAGCGGACCTTGGAATTGTAGAGCTTCCACACGTCGCCGACGCGGCCAAAGGCAACCGGCCCGCCGATGAGCTCGGTGGTCTTGGTGACCTTACCCGCCCGCGCCTGGCCCGCCAACAGCACCAAATCGAGCGGCGGCGGCTTCGCCGAATTACAGGTCAGCCCCAGCGTCACCAATGAGAGAATCAAGATCCGCTTCACGAAAACCAGCGTATCACGCTGGTGTGACGGTCAGCGTGGCTGGACCGTGATCTGCGTCTGCTGTTTCACGTTGGCCTTCCACGGAATGTCGAGGATGGCGTAGACGTACCAGACCACGGGGCGCGGCCCGACGCCGGCCACGTCGGCGAATGCGGACACCACGCGCAACACGTCACCGAGCTTGCCGTCGGGCGCCGCCAGCTTTGGGCCCACCGCGTCGGGCGGAATCGACAGATGCAGGTCGTACGCCTGCGACTGATAGCTGCGTTTGCCGTCGAGCTGTTGCTCGAATTCGTAGATGGTCTCGGTCTCGCGCTGTTGGCTGCGATTGCCGCGCGCGTCGCGCACCGTCGTCAGGCGATCGCGGGTGCCGCGGATGCCGACCACCAGGCGCGCCGCGTCGGTGGGCCGACTCAGCTTGAGCACCAGGCGCCCATGCACCGTGTCACCGGCGACAAAGCCCGTCTTGACCAACTGCAAGTCCATCGAACCCACGCCGATCCCGACAATCGAGCCCAGCGTCCCCAAGAAGTCATCGGCCATGACCCAGCCTACGGAGTCGACCGGAGAATCTTGCTATTCGGCGTCAGCGGCGTCTTCTTCGGCCAGCTCCTTCAGGAAGGTGATGCCGTCGGTGCGGCCGATGCTCGCCAGCGCCTTGTGCACGTCTTCGCCACGGACCTCGTCGGAGGCGCGGCGCCACCACTTGTTCTTGCGCTCGACGAAAAGCACATCGGAGCTCGGCGTGCGGCCAATGATGATCCGCGTCTCGCCGGTACCAGACGCGAGCTGGGCCACTTTGGCGGCATCGGCGTCGGTGGTCTTGTTCAGGACGAACAGCTTTTCGTCTTCCTCGAAGCTCTGGATGACCCAGCCGTCATCGTCGTCGTCGTCGTCGCCGCCGTCGTCGAGCGCCTCGTCTTCGGCCCATTCTTCGAAGCCGTCGCGGATCTCGAGCAACATCTCGACCGCGTCACCGACCTTGAGACCAGAGAGGATCTTCTCGACCCGCTCCCCCTCGACCTCGTCCGAGCAAGTCGCCCACGCGTCGCCCTGTCGACGCTCGACGAAGCAAACATCATGTGGCGCCGCCCCGTCGAAATAGGCGCCAAACACCAGCCGCCCTTCACTGCCGCCGAGCTCGGCTTTCAGCCCAGCCTTGTCGAGCTGCGCTGGGTCGACCGGAAACGCATAGAAATTGATCTCGGTGGTCAGCGTATGGGGAACGATCTCGATCTTCTTGGCCATGGGTCATCACTCCGTGGATTCACGCGCCTTGTGATACCGGCTGAGATAGGTCCTTGTCACCTGGTCCACGTCGAGCCGCAAATAACGCGCGTATCCGACGAGAAAGCCGCGCAGATACACTGGCGCCGGCAGGGCAGCATAGCGTTCGTCTTCGATGTTTTTGAGGTGCGGCAGACCCACCTTGGTGCGCTGGGCGATCTCCAGCAGATCGATCCCGCGCGCCTCGCGAATGCGCTTCAACAAGCTGCCGGTGTACTCCGAGTCGGGCGTCACCACGGGCTCCTCGGTCACCGCACGCGGCGGGGTGTCGTCGGAGCGGCTGGGCACCGGGCTCGAGTTGCTCGGACGTGGCCGCTCGACGGCAGCCGGCAGCCCCTGCACCGGCGTGGCTCGCGCCGGAATCCCGTCGGGAAACAGCCGCACGTCATGCGCGCGCCGCTTCTCCGGATCGAGCAGCGTGTCATGCGCTTCTTCGATCCGTTGCTGGACGACCGACAGCCGTTCCTGCGCAAACAACCCACACACCACCATCGACTCGGGCGCGTACATTTCTTTGCCACGACGGTACGCACGGCGAATTTCCTCGTCGCTGGCGCCAGGATCGATCTCCAGCACTTCGTACAATGTCTGGTCTTCGGTGCGGCGCGGCACCTTGTAGGGCTGCGGCCGATCGTGGTCGGCGCCGAGCAGCTTGCGCACCATGCGCTCGAGGTCCTTGGCCACCTTCGACTCCGGATGCTCGACGAGCAGTGGCCGCCTTTTGCGCACCGCCAGCCACACCGCGTCGTCGCTTTCCAGAGAGCCAAGATAGTCGAGCCCGAGGCCGAGGCGCCGGCGTCCAGCCGAACGGATCTGTGTGCCGAGATCCAGATCGCTGCGGTTACGCGTCTGATTGACGACCACCTGCGGCCGAAACCGCTGCATCTCGTCGAGGACACGCTTGACGAGCTCGGCGTCGCCCTTGAGCTTGGCGGCCTCCAGCAGATCGAGCGGCGCCGGAATGCCGCCCTCGAAGCTACGGTTGGTGGTCAGCGTCTCGAGTCCGGGCACGTCACGCAGCCGTCGCAAGAAGGCCGACTTGATGAACCGAAAGGTATTCTCGACGGAGGTCGGCTCGGGCATGACCACCAGCACGCCCTCGTGCGCGACGAGGAAAAAGTCGAGCGCGATGAAGCCCGACCCGGGCGGTAGATCGCAGATCAGGTAGTCGACATCGATCTCGCGCACCTGGTTGATGAGACGATTCTTCGTCGCTGGGCGCGGGTTGGCCGCCCACAGCGGATCGCCTTCGCCGGACACGAGGCCGAGGCCGGCGATCGAGGTCTCGACGATGCAGTCCTCGATGCGGGCCACGCGTTTGTCGAAAAAATCGCCGAGGGTGACGCGCGGTCGCTCGACGCCGACGAAGGTGTGCAGGTTGGCGCCGCCAAGATCGGCGTCGATGAGGACCACCTTCTTGCCGAGCTGCGCCAGATAGATGGCCATGTTGGCCGCGACCAGCGACTTGCCGACGCCGCCTTTGCCGCCACCGACGGCGATGATGCGTCTTCCGGCCATGCCTGGCACAGGAGGTGTGGGGCTTGGCGTGGCTTCCCTCTCGTCGACATCCACATCAGGCTCAGCCGCGCTCACGGCCTCAACCTAGCACAGTAAGCGTGAGCCTTCCGCGCACAGCTCGCCTGCGGCTCGCTCAGCGCTCGTTCACTGCGGCTTGCGATTACGGCTGGCCGTTGTCCGGACGGCAGCGCTGGCCTGCCGCGGCTTCGGGGTGGAAGTGATGCGGGCGGGGTCGGGCCACGCATTCGAGACAGTGGCCACGCAGGGGACCCTGGAGCGCGCTGCATTGCTGCGCGTTGCGAAGCTCGGTGCCAGTGGGGTGTGCCTCGGCAGCACGCTCACCCTCCGCGAGACCCAGGCTGAACAACATGACCGCGATGAACGTAGTTACTTGGCGCATGAGGCCTCCGATGGTGCAGCAGACGATTGGCATCAGACGACTTGCGACCGCGCTTGATTCAGAACGCCCTGATTCCGTAAGCGTAACACCGTCTTGCCTCCTTGGGCCGACGGCGGGTACAATCGCCGCATGCAACCCATCGACAAGCCCGACCGCGCGCGCCAGCTCGCCCGCGCCATCGCCTCGGACCTCACGCTCTATCACGAGAAAGAGATCGTCGAAGGCATCGAGAACGACACGCTCTTCAACGTCATGAAAGAGCACATCGAGGAAGGTCGGACGCTTTTCAAGAGTCGCGTCACCCCCGAGATCTACGAGCTCAACCTCTACGACCGCGCCATCGTCGACGTGATGATCAAGTCCAAGGGGCATGTGAAGTCCAAAATCTGGTGATTGTCTCCAGCGTCGACGAAGTTGATCTAGACGACGACGCCGAACCGGACGACGAGCTCGTCGCCGAGGCCGCTCCCGCCCCGGCACTGGCCGACGAATATCGATTTACCGTCGCTGCCGGCGATGGTGGCGAGCGCCTCGACGTGTGGCTGGCAAGCCAGCAGTTGCCGGTGTCGCGCTCCCAGATCCGTCGCAGAATCGATCAAGGCGAGGTCGAGGTCGGCGGTCTGGTGGTGCGCCCAGCCCGCAAGCTACGCGCTGGCGATGTGGTCCTCTTCCGTCCCGCGCCGCCAGTTCCCGTCGAGGATCTGCCCGAAGATCTGCCGCTCGACATCGTCTACGAAGACACCCACCTCATCGTCGTCGACAAAGCGGCGGGCATGGTGGTTCACCCGGCGACGTCACACCAGGGCGGCACCTTGGTCAACGCGCTGCTCTTTCACTGTGGCGAATCGTTGACCGGCGTCGGTGGCGAGCGCCGGCCGGGCATCGTCCACCGTCTCGACAAAGACACCACCGGCGTGATGGTGGCGGCCAAGGACGAGCCGACGCTGCGCACGCTGCAAAAACACTTTCTCGCCCACGATCTCGAACGCCGCTATCTCGCGCTCGTCGAGGGCGTGGTCGCCGAGCGGGGCACTTTCCGCACCCACTACGGCCGCGATCCGCGTGACCGCAAAAAATTCTCCTCGCGCGTCGGTAGCGGCAAGCACGCCATCACTCACTGGGAAGTCAAAGAGCGTCTCGCTGGCTGCACCCTCGTCGAGGCCCGCCTCGAGACCGGCCGCACCCACCAGATCCGCGTGCACTTCAAAGACGCCGGCCACCCGCTCGTCGGCGATCGTCAATACGGCAAGCCGCCACGTGACCCCCTGCTGCGCACCGTCGGTGTCGAGCTCAACCGCCAGGCCTTGCACGCCCACGTTCTCGGCCTACCGCACCCGGTCACCGGCGTCGCCATGCGCTGGTCGACCGAGCCGCCGGCCGATTTTCAGAAGGCCCTCAGCACGCTTCGCAATCGCTAGAAATTCTCGTCGGAAAAACGTTTCCACAGACGGGGAAAACGTCTTTCGAGCGCGGTGTTGTCGCCAGCCTCGAGCTTTTTCATGTCCCACTTTTTTCCGGTGATCTTGCCGCCGTGGCCTTTGCGCTTCTTTTCCTTCAGGTCGCGCTCTTCGATGATCTCACCCGGGACGTACTGAAATCCCTCGAACAGGGTCAGCTCGACGATGTCTTTCACCGATGCCAAGCTGTCGGGATTTTCGATGGCCGCTTCGAAGATCTTCTGGCCCAACGCGACGAGGCCGGCGCGGCAATCCCAGAACATGTCGTCGCTGACCACGCCGTGGATGACATAGATCGCGCCCCAGACGTCCCAGTTGTTGGCGCTGCGCATGGCGTCGCTGAAGGCCAGCTCCACGTCGAGCAGCATCGCGTCGTCGAGCTTTTTGAGCTCGGCCGTGAACGCCTCACAGGCGAGGTCGAGGTCGCCTTTGCTCTTGGTCTTGACCTTGGCGATGATCTTCCAGAGTTGCAGGGAGGCCTTGGACATGGCGCGATCCTCTACGCAG
>Ga0123338_10002571_pt1 | contig 16885 bp, 10 predicted proteins | sample grotaG_FD_89793 | JGI IMG/M metagenome (GOLD analysis project Ga0123338, IMG submission 89793) | Glacier valley bacterial and archeal communities from Borup Fiord, Nunavut, Canada, to study Microbial Dark Matter (Phase II) -... | ecosystem: Environmental > Aquatic > Freshwater > Ice > Glacier ...
GGGGCGGAGCGGGGCATCGGCGCCTTCGTGCTGCAAGCCGGCAACCTGTATGACACCGACAACCTGCTGGCGGGAATCGTCGTGCTATCTCTGCTCGGCCTGACGGTGGCCGGGGTGCTGGGGCGGCTGGAGCGTTGGCTGCTGGGATGGCGATAGCGGGCATCCGTCCTGCGTTGCCAACGCGCCGACCAACGCCGAACACTCCATCTTATGTTGCGGCAGCACCACTGACACGATTGTCTTGAGAACGCGTTTGAGCTGCGGCGGATCACGAATCACTGCACCGTCTTGGACTAACAGTGCTTGTTGATCTTTAAAGACCATAGCCGCCATCCCGCGGCTGAAGCATCATCGGATCGAACGTGTACACATCCCAATAAAGATGCTTGTAAAAAAATGGCTCGCGCTACTCTGCCAAGAGTAAAGTGAGGCCGCTGGATTGACAACGGGTTGACTGGGTGACGGGAATTCCGGGCCGCCCAGCAACGTTTTGGTCTCCAGACGCTTTTCGGAACATGCTAGGATAGTGCTAGGGTCTAGGGACAGAGTTGGACGGTTGCGCAACGACCGCGAGTCTGTGTGGCGAAGAACGCCTGTATTGTAAGGGCTCTCTCTGTCATCTGCGCTCCTGAGAACATAACAGCCCGCCTTCCGACCTCTGGAATAGTCCTTCATTTACAGTGCGTTGCAAACTATGTCCCTAGACCCTAAACCGTCCATACGCACTGCGGTTAGTGTGACCCGCGTCACACCACGCCCATCTCTGTCGTTGCTTCATGTCGGACATGGGAGTAGCGTTCGCAGAATACGAGGGTAATCAGCCACGGAGCATATGCGATGGGCCAGCCTCTTTCAGATGACAAGGCGGCTTGGACCTCGTCATTCACCGGCATCAAGTTGAAGCCGCCGGTTTTGGGGGAAGGTCTCCTGGCTGGCACATTGTCTTCCAGCTCTGCACCCCAGCTGAGTCTTTCGCCTCAGCTCGTTCACGACGCGTTCAAAATGGGTCTTGAGGATGGGATCAAGAAGAATACGCCGAAGTTCAAGCCTGGCGAAGGACCTTTATCAGATGCTTACTACGAGGGATATACCGGCAAGATCGGTCCTTCGCCGCAGCCTCAACCTGCCGCGCCGATGGCCGGTTCTGACGAGTGGTTCAATCAAGGGCTGGGCGACGGCATCGGCCATCGCTCTCCTCAAGTGATCACCGATCCCAAGCAGAAAGCGTCTTACCAAAAGGGATACGACATTGGATGGCCGCCACTCCTCCGGTTGCCGCCCGGGTTCACACCTAAGACGCCGGATGCAGCACCGGCTGGAAAAGCCGCCGGCGTGAAAAAGGCAGAACAGGAAGAGCCGGAGGTTGCGGTTGTCGCCGACGCGGCGCACAAGGATCCGAAAGACCGTAAGATGACGACGGAGGTCACATACTCGCTCGCGTTGAGAGCGGTGGACGAATCCAATCCGCCAGTCGTTCAGGTACTTCCAAATGCCGAGATCACCATCAGCATGGATGCATCCGGCAAGTCGCCAGATATGGAAGCGAAGATCAATATTATTAAGGCCGACATTTCTAAAGCAGTCAAGGCGGCTGTGAACTTGAAAGGCAAAGTGCAAATCGAGGCGACTGTCGGCATAAGCTCGAAGCTCGATACTGCAGCCGCTGGAGCGGGCCAGCTGACAGCCGCTCTTCAAACAAAGATCAAGGGAGAGCTGTCTATTTCAATTCTTAAGAGTGTGACGGTGAAGGGCGGAGTGGAAACGGGGCTCGATGGCAAGACAGAGGTGGGCGTAACCGTCGAGGTCCCCCTGCCTAAGTTTCTACAATGATTCCACCATGAGCTTGCATGACCGGTGGAGAATTGAGGACCGGCCGCGGTGGCTGCGGTACAGCGGGTTGCGTCTGGTCACTACGTCCGGCCGCGAGCGTCCCGGTATAGTGGCTCATACTAGTTGACCACCGCGTTGCCAACCCATCCAGCGTTCCCAGCCCGGCGGCGATCACCTCCGGCCCGACTCTGCCCACCGGAGTGGACGCTGCGCGATGCTGCTTCATAGCATCGTCTCCTAGGCATATTCCGCCCTGGCTCCGCGCCGGCCGCTTGCGTGGGCAAGCCGGCACCGTCAGTGTTGTTAGAGTATGACGAGATGGAACGCCCCGATGCGACGACTCCTCCTAGCCACCGCCTGCGCCGCCCTGCTGTCCCAGGCCGCCGCCGCGCAAACCCTCCGCGTGGTGCTACGGGAGGACGCGGACATCCTGGACCCGACCCTGGCGCGCACCTACGTCGGCCGCATCGTATTCGCCGGGCTGTGCGACAAGCTGTTCGACATCAACGATAAGCTGGAAATCGTGCCCCAGCTTGCCCTCAGCCACGAGTGGACGGACCCGACCACCCTCGTGATTAAGCTGCGCCCCGGCGTCACCTTCCACGACGGCACGCCGATGGACGCCGCGGCGGTGAAGTACTCGCTGGAACGTCACGTGACCCTGCAAGGCAGCTTCCGCCGCAGCGAGCTGAACGTGATGGACCGGGTGGAAGTCGTGGACCCCCTAACCGTCCGGATCGTGCTGAAGACGGCGTCCTCGCCGTTTCTGGCGCAACTAACCGACCGCGCCGGCATGATCGTCTCGCCCAAGGCGGCGGAGGCCGCGGGGAAGGACTTCGGCTTGCGCCCGGTCTGCGCGGGTCCGTTCTCCTTCAAGGAGCGCGTGCCGCAGGACCGCATCGTGCTGGAGCGTTTCCCCGGCTACTGGAACAAGGACGCGATCAAGCTGGAGCGGGTGATCTACCAGCCGATTCCCGACAGCAGCATCCGCCTGGCCAACCTGCAGGCCGGCAGCGTGGACCTGGTCGAGTATATCCTGCCGACCGACGTGGACGCCGTGCGCCGTAACCCGCGCCTGCGCATCGCCATCACCGACTACCTCGGCTACCAGGGGATCACCTTCAACGTCGGCAACGGTCCGCGCTCCAAGGCGCCGATCACGGCGGACTCCCGGGTGCGCCGCGCCTTCGAGCTGTCGCTGGACCGGGAGGCGCTGGTCCAGGTGGTCTATGCCGGGCTGTACACGCCTACCGTGCAGGGACTTTCCCCCAGCAGCCCCTACTACGACCCGGCGCTGAAGCCGCCCGCGCGGGACGTGGCCGCCGCCAAGGCGCTGCTGAAGGAGGCCGGCGTGGCCCTGCCCGTGCCCGTGTCGTTCATGGTGCCCAACAACCCCGACCTGCGCCAGGCGGCCGAGGTCATCCAGAGCATGGCGGCGGAGGCCGGCTTCAACGTCCAGATCACCTCCACCGAGTTCGCCTCCGCCTTGCAAGCCGAGTCCCGTGGGGACTACGAGTTGTTCCTGCTGGCCTGGTCCGGGCGGGTGGACCCGGATGGCAACCTGTACAGCTTCCTGCACTCGACAGGAGCGCAGAACCTGGCGAAGTACAGCAACCCCGTCGTAGACAAGGCCTTGGACGACGCCCGCCTGACCGACGACCCAGCCCGCCGCCGCCAGTACTATGCCGGCATGTGGGCCGCCGAGCGCCAGGACCTGCCGATCCTCTACTTGTGGACGCAGAAGAACATCGCCGGGCTGTCCGCCAAGGTCGAGGGCTTCAAACCTATGCCGGACGGCATGATCCGCCTGCAAGGCGTCAGCCTGGCAAAGTAGCGCCATGCGCAGCTACCTGGCTGGGCGCCTGCTGCAGGTGATCCCCACGATCCTACTGGTCAGCGTCCTGGTATTCGCCCTGCAGCAGTTCCTGCCCGGCGACCCCGCCGTGGTGCTGGCGGGGGAGGAACGGGGAGACCCCGTGGTCCTTCAGCAGATCCGGGCGGAACTCTGGCTGGACCGTTCCGTCCCGGTGCAATACCTGCACTGGATCGGCAACGTGCTGCACGGCGACCTCGGCGTATCCTGGCGCCTGCGCGAGCCGATCGCGTCGCTGATCCTGGCCAAGCTGCCGGTTACTATGCAGTTGGGCGGCATGGCATTCATGATCGCCCTGCTGATCGGCATCCCTGCCGGCATCCTGTCCGCGGCGCAGCGCAACCGGCCACTGGACTACGTGGCCAACCTGGTTGGCCTGGCCGGGCTGAGCACGCCCAACTTCTGGCTAGGCATCATGCTGATCCTGCTGGTGTCGGTGAAGCTCGGCTGGTTGCCGCCCTCCGGCTACGTGCCGCTGTGGGAGGACTGGCGGCAGTCGCTGGCGACCACGATCATGCCCGCCTTCGTGCTGGGCAACAGCATCGCGGCCATCCTGATGCGCCACACCCGCAGCGCCATGCTGACGGCCTTGGACCAGGACTACATCCGCACCGCCCGGGCGAAGGGCCTGCGCGAGTGGCGGGTCGTGCTGCGCCACGCCTTCCGCAACGCGCTGGTTCCGGTCGTGACGCTGGGCGCGCTGGAGCTTGGCACGCTGCTCTCCGGCGCCGTATTGACCGAGTTCGTCTTCAGCATCCCCGGCTTCGGCAAGCTGATCGTGGACGCCGTGTTCAACCGCGACTACCCCGTGGTGCAAGGCGTCGTGCTGGTGACGGCCGGCATGTTCATCCTTCTGAACCTGCTGGCCGACGTGCTGTATGTCGTCATCAACCCCCGGCTGCGCGTGGCATGACGGGGCAACCCGCCCCCGCCAGCAGCCCGGCGCTGATCGCCTGGCGCCGCTTCCGCGCCCGGCCCGCCGCCGTGCTGGGCTTTGCCGTCATCGCGCTGCTCGTGTTCGTCGCCGTAGCTGCGCCGTTGGTCGCGCCCTACGATCCCGTCACGCAGAGCTACAGTGCCATTCGCAAGGCGCCCACCCTCCAGCACCTGATGGGCACGGACGAGAACGGACGGGACGTGCTGTCCCGCATTATGTTCGGTGCCCGGGCATCGCTGCTGGCCGGCGTCGTGTCGGTGCTGATTGCGGCGGGGATCGGCATCCCGGTCGGGCTGCTGGCGGGTTTCGCGGGCGGCTGGGTGGACGGCGTGATCGGCCGTCTGGTGGATGCCATGCTGGCGTGCCCGTTCCTGATCCTGGCCATTGCCTTGGCCGCGGCCCTGGGGCCGTCGCTGACCAACGCCATGATCGCGATCGGCATTACCGCCGCCCCAATCTTCGTCCGCGTGGCCCGCGGCGCCACGCTGGACGCGGCGACCTACGATTACGTCGAGGCCGCCCGCGCCACCGGCAACCCACCCTGGCGCGTGGCACTACGCCACATCCTGCCGAACATCGTGCCGCCGGTGCTGGTGCAGGCGACGCTCGCCATTGCCGCCGCCATCATAGCCGAGGCTAGCCTGTCCTTCCTGGGTCAGGGCCAGCAGCCACCCGCGCCAAGCTGGGGCAGCATGTTGCTGTCTGCACAACGCTTCCTGGGCGACGCGCCCTGGCTGGCGATCTTTCCCGGGGCGGCGATCTTCCTGGCGGTCCTGGCCTTCAACCTGGTCGGGGATGGCCTGCGCGACGCCTTGGACCTGCGGCGGCGCTAGTTGAGGCGAAGGCCAGCCGCATCCACCCCGGCACTGCCGAGGGGCATGTGCTCGTCCGGGCCTTCCATATCGGTCTCCGGCCCACCAGCCGCCGCGCGCAGCAGGGCTGCAACGAAGGATCGGCCCCAGCCTAGGGCTGACGCGCCGCTCAGCACGTCCCAGCTTGCCTGCCAGCGGGACTGCCGTTCCGCCAAGCTCATGTTCAGGGCGGCATCAAGGGCGTCCGCGACCTCGTCGGGATCATGTGGATTGACGATCAGGGCCGAACCCAACTGGTGCGCTGCCCCGGCAAAGCGCGACAGCACAAGCACGCCTGGGTCCTGCGGGTCTTGCGCGGCAATGAACTCCTTGGCGACCAAGTTCATGCCGTCCCGCAGCGGCGTCACCAGCCCGACGCGCGCCTCCCGCATATAGCCCGCCATCGTGCTACGCGCGCCGGCCCGGGCTACCAGGCGCACCGGAGACCAGTCGGCCTCGCTGAACGCGCTGTTTACCGCGCCGACAGCTTGCTCCACGGCCGTGCGCAACTCCTGGTAGGCAACAACGTCCTTGCGGGACTCCGCGGCGACTTGCAGCAACGTGACCCGGCGGTGCCACTCCGGCCGGGTCTCCAGCAGGCGGCGGTAGCCGGCCAGACGCTGCAGCAGGCCCTTCGTCGGGTCCATGCGGTCCACGCCCAGGATCAGCCGCTGACCGGACAGGCTCCGCCGCAACCGCTCGGCCGGGGCCGCCAGCCACGAGTCCTCGGCAATTGCCGCAAACTCCTGCGCCTCGATCTCGACCGCGAACACGCCCAGTCGGACCTGCCTGCACCCGGCCTGCAACCACCCATTCTCCAGCCGCTCTGCCGCACCGAGGCGCACGGCCGCCTCCGCGAAGTTCTCGACATCGTTCGCAGTCTGAAATCCGATCAGGTCGCACGCCAGCAGGTCGCGCACGAGCGACCCAGCCTCTGCGACGCTGGACAGGATATCTGCGGACGGAAATGGGATGTGCAGAAAGAAGCCGATTGGCGCCAGAATGCCGTGGGCACGCAACAGCGCCGGCATAGCCATTAGGTGGTAGTCGTGAATCCATACGAGGTCGTCAGGCCGCAACATCGGGCGCAGCGCATCGGTGAACCGCTCGTTGACTGCCCGATAGGCCTGGGCGTTGCGGCGATCGAATGTCATCAGTTCCGGCATCGAGTGTAGCAGGGGCCATAACGTGCTGTTCGCAAACTCATTGTAGTAGCGGTCGTGCTCGTCGGCAGATAGGTCAACGGTGGCGTACTGAACACGCCCCGCCTCCGCCAGCCGAGGCGTGTTGGACGGCGCTTCGCTGACCCGGCCACTCCAGCCGAACCATACGCCGCCGCGCCGCTCCATCAGGGCCTCAAGTGCAACGGCCAACCCACCCGCTTGGCCACCGGCCGCCGCCGGGGTTGGGACGCGGTTGCTGACGACGACCAGGCGGTTCATTGCAGGGTCAGCAATGCGACCGGCAACCCTTGCAGGAGCGACGCCACCGGCATCCGCTCTTCGCCCACCACGCCCTCCTGTCCGGCTAAGACATCCTTCAACCGCCGACCTGCCAAACTACGTGGAAGGACCAGGCAGGTTTCTTGCCATCGTTCTAGTCTGACCAGGGGCGAAACTATGTCCAGGTCAACCGCTAGGGGCAACCGCGTGGCAGCAACGACTGCCGCACGCCCCTCATGCACCCGCGCAAAGGCGAGGACGCTGCTGGCCGCAGGTCCTTCGGCCTGCAACGGCACATAGGCACCCACGGAGAACAGGTCCGGCGCTTCCGCCCGGAACGCCAAGGTGCGGGCGATCACCGCCTGCTTTACCCGGCCGTCCCTCCAGTCCTGCATCAACCCAGCCGGCGGCAACCCGGCATCCAGCGAGGCCGCCCGTGCCATGAAGTCCACGGGCCGGCGGTTGTCAGGATCTACCAGGCTGAAATCCCAATACTCTGCACCTTGATACAGGTTCGGTACCCCTGGGCAGGTCATACGCAGCAGTGTCTGCGACAGGCCGTTCACAGCGCCGGCCGCCGCCAACCGCATTGCGAAAGCGGCCAGTTCGCCGGTCATGTCCACCGACCGCTCCGCATCGAGCAGCCCCGCAAGGAAGCTGCGGCAAGCGCCCTCATACTCGGTATCGGGCGCCGCCCAGCCGGTGTGCCGCTTGGCCTCACGAAGGGCCTTCTCCAGCCAGCCGGCAACCCGGTCTTCCAAGGCCTTCACGCCGGGGCGATCTTGCGGCAGCAGGCCCGGGGGCCATGCGGCGACCAGAGTCTGGTAGAGCATGATCTCGTCGGCGGCGTCAGGTGCGGGACCGTCGATGTCGCGGCGCAACGGGGCGTTCAGGCGCATCCAGCGGCCAAGCGCCGCCTCCCACTCGCCTGGCGCCTCGCTCAGCACGGCCAGCCGCGCGCGGGCGTCCTCGCCCCGCTTGTGGTCGTGCGTCGCGGTTGCCAGCAGGCCAGGGGAAAACGCTTTTGGCGCTCCTTCATCGTGGCATGGAACGCCGCGGGAGTAATGGACCACTGCGACGGCTCGCTGCCGACCTCGTTGCGGGACAGCAGCCGGCCGTAGCGGTAGAAGGTCGTGTCCTCGACCGATTTGGCTGCGGTCGGCGCAGACAATTGCTGGAAGCGCACCAAGGCGCGCGTCCACTCCTGCCGGCGCGTGCCGGGCGGTACGGCACGCAGGGCCGCGCCCGACAGCCAGCCACCGACCAACTCCAACAACGACCGGTCAGCCGCGCGCACCGTCCGCCGCGCCCCGGCCATTGCCCAATCCAGCACCCGCTGGTCCACCGGCGAAATCCCGGCCGGCCCGGCGTAGATGCGGTAGGCGTGAAAATGGACGAGCAACTCGACCAGCGTCGAGCGTATGGCGCTCAGTGTGTAGTCGCGGGTGGCCAGGCTGCGCCGGGCGATGCGGTGCAGCGCATTGGCTGTGGCGAACAACTCGCTGCTCAGGCTCTCAGACAAGATCTTGCGCCGCGCAGGCTTTGCCTCGTCATCGAACTCGGCAACCCGGCCGGTCAGGCCCGTCCACAGGGCGGTCAGGGGCGCCTCGCCCGCGGGATCATGCAGGACGGCCGAGACCTCGTTCATGAAGTCGTAGCCGGTCGTGCCGTCCGTCAGCCAATCCGCCGCCAACCGCTCGTGCGGCGCAAGGATCTTCTCGATCCACAGGATCGGCGGCATGTCTCGCAGGCCCTCTGGACGATGCGGCACCTCCTGCTGCAAGCGGCGGCGCAGCTTGCGGCAGTACTCGCGCGGCCGGGCCAGGCCGTCCACATGATCTATCCGCACGCCATCAATCAGGCCCTCCCGATACAGTCGGAGGACCGTCTGGTGCGTCGCCTCGAATACTTCGGGCACCTCGACCCGCACGCCAGCCAGGCCGTTCACGTCGAAGAAGCGGCGCCAGTTGATCTCGTCGGTTGCGGCGCGCCACCAGGCCAGGCGGTAGTTCTGCCGGTCCAGCAGGCGGTGCAGGCGCTCCTTGCCTTCTGGCAACTTGGCGGAGTAGGCACGCAGGCACTCCTGCAGGGCGGCACGGTAGGTGGGCTGCAGCAACTCCTCCCGCGCATCCGCGGCGGCCTGACGGACAAAGTCGCCACCGCCGGCCCCAAGCTCGGCGAAGGCGCGGGCCGGGGTTTCCAGCGGGCCGCCGGTGGTCAACAGGACCGAGGCGTAGTCCCGGGGGTTCAAGGGAAAGCGGTGGTCGTGGTAGCCGACGAACAGCCGCCCGTCCGTATCGTCAAAGCGCAGCGCAAGCTCGCCGGCGTCCAGGCATTCGCCGTAAGACGCACCCAGGAACGGAGCCAGCAGGCGCCCGCGCAGTGACGCATCGGGCGGGTCCCAGTCTATGTCGAAATACTCGGCATACGGGCTGCTGCGCCCCCACTCCAGTACGTCCAGCCACCAGGCGTTGTCGCTGCCGCCGACGCCCATATGGTTGGGCACGATATCCAAGATTAGGCCCATCCCGTGCCCGCGCAACGCCGCAACCAGCCGGTGCAGCGCGTCTTCCCCGCCCAGCTCCGGGTTGATCGCGTTGTGGTCCACGATATCGTAGCCGTGCGTTGACCCGGCGCGCGCCCTCAACAGCGGTGAGGCGTACAGATGGCTGATGCCCAGCTTGCTGTAGTACGGCACCAGCGCCGCGGCGTGGTCCATTGTGAAGTCGCGGTGGAATTGCAGGCGCGCCGTAGCCGACAGAGCTTTCATACCGCGGTGCCCACGCTGTTCAGGATGTCCAGCCGCGCCGCAACGTCGGGCGACGCGAACAGGTTCTTGGCCGGACCGGGCAGGCGGCGGCGCCAGTTTGGGTGCTCGTCCATTGTGCCCGGCAGGTTCGGCTGCTCCGGAAGGCCCAGCGCGTCCTCGATAGGCAGGATCACCATGTCGCACGCGCTTGCGCCGACGTGGCGGATGGCGGCGTCCACGGCCGGGTTGGCATCCCAGTCGGCCGGCATGGGTTGGTCACTCACAGCGCCGCTGGCGCGCATGGCATCCCACAGCATTCCGCGGTCGCGGTGCCGGGAGTACCACTCCCAATCCACCCGGTCCTGGCCGCCAAGCAAGCCGAGCCGGCTGCGCCATTGCAGGTCCCGCCCGGACCACCACCCGGCGACCGTGGCCAGGTCGTGCGTGCTGGTCATGGCGGCGGCACCCCGGGACCAACTGCGCGGGTCGGTGAAGTGGTCGTTTTCCTTGTCGCGCTCAAACCACAGCACACGCATCCCCATGATCCCCGCGGCTTGCAGGCGGTCCTGGAAGCCATCTGGGATGGTGCCCAGGTCTTCGCCGAGCACGATGGCGCGGTGGCGGTGGCTCTCCAGGGCGATCAGCCGCAGCAGGTCTTCGGTCGGGAACGTCACATATGCGCCCTGGGCCGCCGAGGCCCCATCCGGCACCACCCAAAGCCGGGCGAGGCCCAATGCGTGGTCTATCCGCACCCCGCCGGCATGGCGCATGGCGCTCCGCAACAGTTCGAGGTAGGCACCGAAGCCGTTCTGCACCAGCCCGCGAGGGTTAAATGCAGCCAAACCCCAATTCTGCCCCTCGATGCTCAGCAAATCCGGTGGCGCACCGATGGACAGGCCCAACAGGGTTTCCGACTGGCGACTCCAGCAATGGCTGCCGCCGGAGTCCGCCCCGACGGCCAAGTCAGCAATCAGCCCGATCGGCATTCCGGCGTCGCGGGCCGCACGCTGTGCGCCACCCAGGCCGCGGTCGGCCAGGAACTGCATGAAGGCGTGCAGTCGCACCGCTTCCGGATGCTGCTGCGCGAACGCCTCGACCGCCGGGTCCGCCGGGTCCCGGTGCTCGGCTGGCCACGTTCGCCAGTGCCAGCGGCTAGGGTCTGCGCCGAAGTGGTAGGCGTGGAGCGCCTCAAACCGGGCGTGGGTTTCCAGGGCTTGCCCGGCGGCGCGGCGGTGTTCTGCAAGCTCGACCAGAGTCGCCGCGTCCGCGTTGGCGAACAAGGCACGCATCGCCGCCAGCCGGGCGCGTCCGGCGGCGGGCCAGTCCACCAAGTCCGTCGCCGGCTTGTTCGGCATATCGAGCCGGGTGTGCAGCACATTCAACGCCATGCGGCTGGATGGCGAATACGGGCTGAACCGGTCGGGATCGGCGGAGAACTGGGCATGAACCGGGCTGATCGCGATGGCGGAGGCGCCACGCGCCGCCGCCGGGCCAACCATCTCCTGCAAGGAGCCGAAGTCGCCCAGGCCGCCGTCCCCATCCCGCTGCAGCGCATAGAGTTGGACGGCAAGTGCCCACAGACGGCGGCCCGGTGCTGCGTCATGCACAGTGTAGCACCGCGCCGGCGCCACGGCGACCGTGGCCACCTGCCCACCGACCGACAGGCGATGATACCCCGGCAGGTTCACCGCTGGTAGGGTGGACCCGCCCGGTACCTCCGCCAACACGCCCTCCCGGACCGAGCCGTCCTCCAGGCGAAGCTGGTAGCGGTGGGCGGGCAGTGGCAAGTGTGTTGGCAACCCGGCTTGTGCCGTGACCATCTGCGGCAGCGCCGCCGGGCCGTGCCGGTGGTGCCCTAGGCTTTCCCGGACCGTGGCGTCCGACCCGGCCGGCAGGCCCAACGCGCCCAGCACAGTCCGTAGCGTGTCCGGCGACACGTCGTGCCAAGCGCCATGCACATCGCGCCAGCGGGACGTGACGCCCGCCGTTGCCGCTAAGTCAAGGAGGTGGGAGTCGCTCATGCGGCCAAGACATGCGCAACAAGGCTACCCGGCGGCAGGTCGCCCCGTCCCGCCTGGGCCGGCACCGCCACAACAGGCTCCGTGTCCGGTAGCCCGGACGGAACGGGGTTGTCACCGAGGTTGAAGGCCAGGATCAGCCGCCGCCCATCCCCCAGCCGCCAGGCCGCGCGTACCGCCCCAGTCCCAAGCACTGTGACCTCTTCAGACTTGCAGCCGGGCAGGCCAGGCACGATGCTATCGCGGCGCAGTTCCAGCAACGCCTGGATCAGGCCGCCTATGCTGGCGCCTGGACGGTCCGGGACCGAGGTATCGAACGTCGAAGCTGCGTTCGGGTCGGGGATGGCAGCCCGGCGCACCTCGTCCTGGAATCCAGCGAAGTGCTTGAACTCTGCCCGCCGCCCCTCGCGCACCAGCTTGGCAAGGTCGTCGTTGTGGCTGGTGAAGAACAGGAACGGGTTGGTGGCCCCTTGCTCCTCCCCCATGAACAGCATCGGGATGAACGGGCACAGCAGCAAGAGCGCCGTGGCCGCCCGCAGCTTGCCGGGGTCGGCCAGGGTCGTCAGCCGGTCCCCCATGGCGCGGTTGCCGACCTGGTCATGGTTTTGCAGGCAGACGACGAAGGCCGTGGTGGGCAGGTGGCCGCTCGGCTCGCCACGGTTGCGCTGCAGGTGCGGCGACGGCTGGCCCTGGTAGGCGAAGCCGGCCCGCAGGCACTCTGCCAGCAGGGCCGTTGCGTCTTGGAAGTCCTCGTAATAGCCCTCGCTCTCGCCGGTTAGCAGGACATGCAGACAATGGTGCATGTCGTCCGCCCATTGCGCATCGAAGCCCGGCTTGTCCGCACCGGTTCGCAGCAAGGCGGCACGGTTGTTTTCATGCTCCAACACCAGGTGGACGTGCCGGCCCGGTTCTGTCGAAGCCCGTATGGTGGCGGCCAGGTCGCGCAGGAAGCCCTCCTCGGAGATGGCATGGACAGCGTCGAACCGGAGGCCGTCGAAGCGGTATTCGTGCAGCCAGTACAACGCGTTCTGACAGAAGTAGTCGCAGACCTCCGGCCGAGTGAAATCTATCTCGGCCCCCCAAGGCGTGTGCTGGTCCTGACGGAAGAACGGCTTGGCATAGACGTGGAGGTAGGCGCCGTCCGGCCCGAAGTGGTTGTAGACGACGTCAAGCATGACCATCAGGCCTAGCCCGTGCGCCTCGTCCACCAGCGCCTTCAATTCGTCCGGGGTGCCATAGGATGCGTCCGGCGCATAGGGCAGCACGCCGTCATAGCCCCAGTTGCGGGTGCCCGGGAAGTCGGCGATGGGCATGAGTTCGATTGCGGTCACGCCAAGGTCCCGCAACTCCCGCAAGCGCTGCCGCACGCCGGCAAAGCCACCGAGAACGCCGGCATGAAGCTCATACACGACGGCCTCGTGCCACGGACGGCCCTGCCATCCCGTATTGCGCCAGGTGTAGGCACGCGGGTCCACCACGACGCTGGGGTCGTGAACATCGTTGGATTGCTGGCGCGATGCCGGGTCCGGAACAGCCAAGCCGTCGGGCATGCGGTAGCGGTAACGCGTGCCGGCCGGTGCCGCACAGGTCAGGCTGTGCCAGCCACCATCCTCGGCCTCCATCGGCAACGGCTCCTGCCCGTCGCGCTCCAGCACAACGTGCGGGACGGAGGGTGCCCAGAGCCGGAATCGGGAGGCCCCTCCCGGCTGCAGCTCTGCCCCGAAGGGCAGGGGGTATGCATGAGAAGTCATCCAGTCTCCAAAAAACTCAGCCGGCGCGCAGCACGAGTGTCGCCAAGGGCGGTAGCGTGAGCTCCAGGCTTGCAGGAAGTCCGTGCAGGGGGCCAGCCAACGCTTGAAGCCCGCCGCCGTTGCCAACGCCTGAGCCGCCATAAACCGCGGCATCCGTGTTCAGCACCTCTGTCCAAGTGCCACCGCACGGCACGCCGACACGGTAGCCATGCCGCGGCACTGGGGTGAAGTTGCACACGACCAGGATTGGGCTGCCCGAGCCTGTTGCAAGCCGCAAATAGGCGAACACCGAGTTGGCGTCGTCGTCCACCACCACCCAGCGGAATCCGGATGGCACGCAGTCACCCTCGTGCAGCGCCGGGATGCCGCAATAGGCGGCGTTCAGGTCGCGCACCAGGGTCTGCATACCGCGGTGTTCCGGCACGTCCAGCAAATCCCAGTCCAGGCCGTTGTCGTGGTTCCACTCGCGGTCCTGCGCGAACTCGCCGCCCATGAACAGCAGTTTCTTGCCGGGGTACGTCCACATGAAGCCGAAGTAGGCCCGCAGGTTGGCGAACTTCTGCCAGCGGTCGCCCGGCATCTTACGGATCAGCGATCCCTTCCCGTGTACGACCTCGTCATGGGACAACGGGAGCATGAAGCGTTCGCTGAAGGCATAGACCAGGCCGAACGTGATTTCGCCGTGGTGGTGGCGGCGGTTGACCGGGTCTTCGTGGAGGTAGTTCAGGGTGTCGTGCATCCAGCCCATGTTCCACTTGTAATGGAACCCCAGACCGCCAGTGTCCGCAGGCCGGGTCACGTTGGGCCAAGCCGTGCTTTCCTCGGCGATCAGCACCGCGCCAGGGCAGGTATCCACAACGACCCGGCTCAACTCCTGCAGGAACGCGACAGACTCCAGGTTCTCGCGCCCGCCATACTGGTTGGGCACCCATTCCCCGGCATTGCGGCTGTAGTCGCGGTAGAGCATCGAGGCCACGGCATCCACCCGCAGCCCGTCCACATGGTAGTGTTGCAGCCAAAACAGCGCGCTGGCGATCAGGAAGCCGCGGACCTCGTTGCGGCCGAGGTTGTAGATGTAGGTGTTCCAGTCCTGGTGGAAGCCTTCCCGCGGGTCCGCATGCTCATACAACGGCGTACCGTCGAAGTGGGCCAGGCCATGCGGGTCGGAGGGGAAGTGCGCAGGCACCCAATCGAGCAGCACGCCGATGCCGAGCGTGTGGCACCGGTCCACGAACCGCGCGAAGGCCGCCGGCGGCCCAAGCGGCGCGCTGGGCGCAAACTGTCCCAGCGGCTGGTAGCCCCAGGACCCGCCGAATGGATACTCGGTGATCGGCATCAGCTCGACGTGAGTGAATCCCATCCCGGCGCAGTAGGGGGCAAGCCGCTCTGCGAGCGCGTCCCATCCTGCATGCCCTTCCACCGCAGCCGGCATCCAGGACGCGGCATGGACCTCGTAAGCGGATATTGGGGCGCCGGGCGCATGGGCCGCTGAACGGCGCGCCATCCAGGCCTCGTCCGTCCAACGCCACTTCGCATGGTCCGCAATGATCGAGCCGGTGGCCGGAGCGGTCTCCGCTTGCCACGCCACTGGATCTGCCTTCTGGGGCAGGGTCTCTCCATGCTCGCCGAGCATGTCATACTTGTAGATTTCTCCAGTTTGGACGCCGGGCACGAACAAGTCCCAGACACCGGCGCCATGGTGGCGCCGCATGGGATGCCGGCGGGCATCCCAGAAGTTGAAACCGCCCACGACCGACACGCGGCTGGCGTTGGGTGCCCACACCGCAAACCGCACGCCCGGTACGCCGTCCATCACGGCGGGGTGCGCGCCCAGCACATGTCCGAGGTTGCGGTGCCGCCCCTCCGACAGTAAATGGAGGTCAAGGCTGTCCAAGGTAGGCGGGAAGGCATAAGCGTCCGCTTGCTCCCAAATGCCTCCTGCGCCTTCGGCACGTAGCCGGTAGCGCCCATCGCCCGGCGCTGGGCCGGCCCAGAACCCATCGGGATGCAGCCGCTGCAACGACCCTAGCGCGACGCCGGCGGAGTCCAGGACCGTGACCGCCTCCGCACCTGGAAGGAAGGCCCGCACGACGCGGTCCGTTCCCGTCCCGTGCGGGCCAAGGATGGCAAATGGGTCGCCGTGCCGGGCCTGGACGATGGCCTCGACTGCGCCGGGGTGGGGCAGGGCGGTCACGACGCCTTCTCCAGCAGCCGGGCTGCGATTGAGTGCAGTCCGCCCATCGGGATGCCGACCCACGAGGGGCGGTTGGCAACCTCGTAACGGACCTCGTACGCCGCCTTTTCCAGCAGGAACAGGTCCAACAGCGCCGCCTCTGCCTCTGGCGCAACCCAACGGGGCGCGGCGGATGCCAGCACGGCGCGGTAAGCGCCGAGGAACGCCTTGGAGGCACGATCCCGGAAGTCTTGCAGGATGCCCTGGCGCCGCTCCGATGCCTGCTCGGACGCCGCGACGCGGCCCGGCGCAGCGGCAGCCGCGGCATAGTCGAACGACCGCAACAGGCCCGCCACGTCCCGCATCGGGCATGACTTGGCCCGGCGCTGCTTCATCGTCCGCGCCGGCTCCCCCTCGAAGTCTATGATGAAGGCATCGCCCTGCACGACCAGGACCTGCCCCAGATGGAAGTCGCCATGGACACGCGTGACCAGAGACCCCGCCCCCTGCCGGGCAAGGTTCCGCATTGCGGTGCGGAGCGCGTCGGCTTGCCCAAGCAGCGTCTGCGCTTGGGACTCAGCTGCCGGGTCGGGCCAGGTCTTCACGCCGCTGAGCAGATCCAAGGCCAAGTCGAGCTGCTCGATGGCGCCGTCTGCCCACGAGTCCAGCACCGCGCTGCCGGCGGCGGCAGGCGCGAAGTCCGGGCGGTCCGTCGGCTGCGACAGGACCGCGTGCAACTCGCCCAGGCGGGTGCCGATGGCACGGGCGAACACTTCGTAGGCAGCGAACGTGTCGCCATCCTCCTGCCCGGTCAGCGCCGCCGCCTCCACACCGGCTGCCAGGAAGTCCAGCGTGTAGGTCCAGCCGTCGCCCTGGTTGCGGACAAAGCCTTGAGCCAGCGCGACCGTGTGCGGCGTGCCCTCCACATTCACCCGGACGACCTCCCCAAGGAGCGGGGCGGTATTGCCGAAACCGCGCTCCGTCAGATAGCCGGTCATTTCGGCTTCTGGGTGTACGCCAGCCAGGACGCGGCGGACCAGCTTCAGCACGAGCGCGTCGCCTACGATGAGGGATGAGTTCGACTGCTCCGCCGGCAACCGGCGTATCTCGGCGCCCTCCGGCAGGGCGATTGCGGCCAGGCCCGGGCTAGGGAGGAATCGCAACTCGCCGTCCTCCAGCTTGACGACGGCGTTGTTGCGCAGTGCGCCAATCATCCCGTACGCCATGGCGTCCACGGCGAAGGCGTCGGTTAGATAGCCGA